>Ga0137409_10001151_pt1 | contig 28673 bp, 27 predicted proteins | sample CZODoug1_16funga_FD_122059 | JGI IMG/M metagenome (GOLD analysis project Ga0137409, IMG submission 122059) | Vadose zone soil fungal communities from Angelo Coast Range Reserve, California, USA - CZODoug1_16fungal (Hybrid Assembly) | ecosystem: Environmental > Terrestrial > Soil > Vadose zone...
GGGCTGCACGGCCAGGTGCCGCCGATGTAGCATGTAAGCATCAATCCGGGGAGGTCCTCATGGCGATCAATTTCAGCGTCAACGGCAGGCCTGTCACGAGCGCTGCGCCGGAGGGTACGCCCCTGCTGTGGGTGCTGCGCGAAGAGCTCAAGCTCACCGGAACCAAGTATGGCTGCGGCGCCGGGCAGTGCGGCGCCTGCATGGTGCACATCGAGGGCGGGCGCACGTTTTCCTGCCTGACGCCGGTGTCGAGCGTGCAGGGCAAGTCGGTCACCACCATCGAGGGGCTGTCGCCCGGGCGCCTGAACGCGCTGCAGCGCGCCTGGCTCGCCGAGAGCGTGCCGCAATGCGGCTACTGCCAGTCGGGCCAGCTCATGAGCGCCGCCGCGCTGCTCGCGGCGAATCCGCGCCCGACGCGCGCGCAGATCAAGGACCACATGAGCACCAACGTCTGCCGCTGCGGGACTTACCCGCGCATCGTGCGCGCCATCGAGCGCGCCGCGAGGGAGGGCTAGCCATGACGACACGGCGCGAGTTCATGGTCGGCGTCTCCGGCCTCACCTTCAGCATCCTCCTCGAAGGTTGTGCAGCAACACGTGAAACGCGTGAACGCAGCGGGGCATCGCTCGCCCAGGCACCGGCGGGCGGCGCAAGAACTGTCAACGCCTGGGCCAGCCTCTCGCCCGATGGCACGATCTGGATCGTCAACCCGGCGGTGGAGATGGGCCAGGGCTCGCAGACCGCGATTCCGCTCATCATCGCCGAGGAGATGGACGCCGACTGGTCGCGCGTGGTGATCGTCCCGGCGGCGCCGGACGACAAGGTCTACGGCAACCCGGGATTCCGCGGCCTGATGTACACCGCGGGCTCGGCCACCGTGACCGGGTACTGGGATGTCGCGCGCACTTTCGGCGCCCAGGTGCGGCGCGTGATGATGGAGAACGCCGCGCGCCTCTGGAACGTGCCGCTGGCGGAGCTTTCCACCGAGCCGAGCACGGTCGTGCACGCGAAATCCGGCCGCAGGCTCGGCTACGGCGAGATCGCCGCGGTCGCGCAGCTCCCCGCGGTGGCCCCGGCGATCAAGCCCGAAGAGCTGAAACAGCCCGGGCAATACCGCCTGATCGGCAAGGACGTGATGCGCGTCGAGCTGCCCGGCAAGGTGGACGGCAGCGCGCAGTACAGCATCGACGTGCAGCTCCCGGGCATGCTCTATGGCGCGGTGCTGCGCGGACCTGTGGAGGGATCAGGTCCGGTCGCGATCGACGAGCGCCGTGCACGCGCGATTCCGGGCGTGCTGTCCATCGTGCGCATGCCTTTCGGCGTCGGCGTGATCGCCGAGACGCCGTGGGCCGCGTTCGGCGCGAAGGACGCGCTCGAGGTGACCTGGGACCGGCGCGCGCGCGCGTTCGGTCACGACAGCGCTCGCGCCCCCGCGCTCTACGCGGCGGCGGCGCGCGACCTGACCCGCTCCGGCAAGCCTTGGGACAGCGCCGGCGACGCGCCCGGAGCGATGCAGAAGGCGGCGAAGATCTACGAGAGCGAGTACCTCTGCGACTACACCTATCACGCGCAGATGGAGCCGCTCAACTCGGTGGCCTCGGTTTCGGCGGCCGGCGACGCCTGCGAGATCTGGTGCGGCACGCAATCGCAGACCATGGCGGTCGCCGCGGTGGCGAAAGCGCTCGGCATCGCGCCCGAGAAGGTGAAGCTCAACCTGATGCTGCTCGGCGGCGGCTTCGGCCGGCGCGGGCACCGCGACGAGGAGTTCGTCGTCGATTCCGTGCTGCTGTCGAAGGAAGTCAAACGGCCGGTGAAAGTACTCTGGACGCGCGAGGACGACGTGAAGAACGGCCGCTTCCGCCCTCTATCGGTGCATTACCTTCGCGCCGGGCTGGATGGCGCCGGGCGCATCGTAGCGTGGCAGCACCGCGTCGCCTGCGACGAGATCACCGCGTTCCAGGACCCGGTGCGCTATAAGGGCGGCGGCGAGCGCGACTTCCTGGCGATGGCCGGATCGGAGCTGCGCACCTACGACATTCCGAACCGGCTCGCGGAGCAGCTTCCCCAGCAGACCGGGATCCGCACCTCGTCGCTGCGCGGCATCGGCTTCGGTCCGAACAAGTTCGCGACCGAGGCCTTCCTCGACGAGATCGCGGTGAGGCACGGCCTCGATCCCGTGGACCTCAGGCTGCAGCTGCTGAAGAACACGCCGCGCGGCCAGGCGGTGGTGCGCGAGGTGGTGGCGATGTCCGAGTACCGCCGCGCGCGGCCGGGCCGCGGCCTCGGCTTCTCCTTCATCGACTACTCGGGAACGATGGTGGCCGCGGTGGCGGAAGCCTCGGTGGACAGAAAGAGCGGCAAGATCACCGTGCATGACTTCTGGCTCGCGCTCGATCCCGGCATCGCGGTGCAGCCGGACAACGTCATCGCGCAGACCGAGAGCTCGATCATCTACGGCCTGGGCCTGAGCCTCACCGAGCGCATCAGCTTCAAGGACGGCGTGGTGCAGGAGCGGAACATCCGCGACTACGGCGTGCCGCGCCTCGAGGACATCCCGGAGCTGCACCTGAAGCTGCTGTCTACGCCGAACCGGCCGACCGGCGCGGGACAGATGGCGACGCCGATCGTGGCGCCGGTGATCGCAGCCGCGGTTTACGCGGCGAGCGGGGCGCGCGTGCGGCACACGCCCTTCCTGCCGGAGCGCGTGCTGACGGCGCTCGGCTAAGCTAACTTCGCGGTCAGCTTCGCGATTCGGCCCCGACCTTCTCGAACAGCGCCTGCAGGCCGAACGAAACGTCCTGGACGGTGCCGTTGAGAAAGAAGGTCGGAGTGCCGCGCACCCCGCTGCGCTCGCCGCCCTCGACCTGCTCGCGGATGCGCTGCAGGTAGAGCTCGCCCTCCATCTCGGCGTCGTAGCGCAGCATGTCGAGCTCCAGGCGCTGCGCGTAGCCGCGCAGCTGCGGCAGCTTGAGATGGCGCTGGTTGTCGAACAGCAGGTCGTGCATCGGCCAGAACTTTCCCTGTCCGGCCGCCGCTTCCGCGGCGAGCGCGGCCTGCAGGGCATGCGGATGGACTTCCTCGAGCGGAAAGTGCCGGTAGACCAGGCGCACGCGCCCTGCGAACCGCTCAAGCAGCAGCTTCACGGCCGGTGCCGCCTGCTTGCAGTTGGGGCATTCGAAGTCGCCGTACTCCACGACCGTCACCGGCGCGTGCGACGCGCCGAGCGCGTGATCGACGGCGCTGACCGGCACCGCCAGCTCGAATTTTCTATGCTCGTTCATTCACCTTAGCGGCCCGGCGTATCGGCGCGCCGGCTGGCTTCGAACAAGAACCATACCCGCTTCTCCGCCTCGTCGATCCAGACTTCGAGCAGGCTCGCCGTCGCGACGTCGCCATGCTCGTCGCACACGCCGTGCGTCTCGCGCATGTGCGCGGCGAGCCGCATGTTGTCGTCGCGCAGCTCCGCCAGCATGTCGAGGGGCGAGACGTAGTCGGCGTCATTGTCGAGGATGCGCTGCGAGCGGCCGATGTGGCCGATCGAGCGCAGGGTCGTGCCGCCGACCTTGCGCACGCGCTCGGCGACGGGGTCGGTGATCGCGTAGATCTGGTCCGCCTGCTCGTCGAGCAGCAGGTGATAGTCGCGGAAGTGCGGACCCGAGACGTGCCAGTGGAAATTCTTGGTCTTGAGGTACAGGGCGAACAGATCCGCCAGAAGAAGATTGAGCGCGCCCGAGATGTCTCGCGTCGCCTCGACTCCCAGATTCGTGGGTGTTTTCAGCCCGGCTGCGCGCCGTGACTTTGCTTCCGCGGTGCTCATGATCGATCCTCCCCGAAATAGGGCCGTATTGTAGATCAGCCTCTGCTCGTGTGGCGTTTGCCCCACTCGCGCATTGCCGCAACGATCGGGCCCATGCTCTTGCCGCGATCGGTCAACTGGTACTCGAGCCTGGGCGGATGCTCGCTGTATAGGCGCCGCGTGATCAGTCCCTGCTTCTCCAGCGCCTTGAGGCGCGCGGAAAGCGTGTTGGGCGCCGCGCCGGCGAGCGAGTTCTGCAGATCCTGGAAGCGCTGCGGCCCCTTCAGCAGCAGATCGCGCAGGATGAGAAGCGTCCAGCGCTCGCCGATCAGGTCGAGCGTGCGCGCGACCGGGCACCAGCCCTGGTCGGCATAGGTCTTCTTCGGCACCCCTCGAAGATAGCGGCTTGACATCGCGGCGGCAAGTAACTACTATAAAGATAGTTACTATTATATAGTAAGTCACTGGAAGGAGTCCCATGAGAATCCACAGCCGCTGGCTTGCCGCCGCCGGCGTACTGATCGCCGCGCTGGCGCTCGGCGACGGCACGCCCCGCCAGCCCGAGGCATCGGGCCGGCCGGAGCTCGAGTACCTGAAAGTGGTCAACCGCGCCGCGCCGCCGCGCGATCCGCAGTTGCTGTTCCTGCTGATGGCGCAGTATGCGAACGCCGGCCGGCAGCGCGAGGGGGCGGAGTTCCTCTCCTCTCTGACGCAGGAATTCGCGCCACGGCTGACCGACGGCCAGAAGTCGCTCTATCTGGCCGCTACGGCGCTGCTGCGCGCGCAGGCGGCAGCGGAGGTCTCGCTCCTCAGCCGCATCCAGTGGGTCAGGGAAACCGTGGCGATGCTCGAGGAGGCGAAGCAGCTTTCGCACGGCGAGATATTCGTCGTGCGCTGGATCTCGGGGGTGGTCAGGGCGCAGCTGCCGGGCTTCTTCGGGCAGCGCTCGAGCGCCCTCGAGGACCTGCAATGGTGCCTCGAGCACGCGGACACGGCGCCGCACCCGGGATGGCTGCGCGAAGTCCATTATCGGCTCGACGCGCTGCGCGGCGGCGGCGAGAAGCCCGCCGACAGGCCGATCACGCTCGTCACTCCGTATGGCGAGGATCCATCGACCGGTCACAGCTTTTCCGCGCGCCGCATCGCCGAGGTCGTGCCCGGCAGGGTGTTCGCGCTGTCGGGCTTCGAATTCACCGAGTACTACTTCGTCGTCTCCGACGACGCCCGGGAGCTGATCGGCATCGACGCCGGCACGCGCCCGGACTCAGCCCGCTCCGCGTACGAAGCGCTGCGCGCCGCTTTTCCTGCTCTGCCGCCGCTGACCACGGTTCTGGTGACGCATGCGCACTGGGATCACATCGGCGGGCATCGCTACTTCGCCAGCCTTGAACCGAAACCGCGGTTCATCGCGCGCAGCAATTACGCAGAGGAAATCGAGGTCGACCTCAAGGCGCCGCGCGCCTATCTGAAGCAGTTCTTCGGCGAGCGCTTCGACATCGAGGAGCTGCGCAGCTTCAAGCCCGACGCCACCGTCGAGCGCCAGACCCAGCTCAGGCTCGGCGGCACGCGCGTGGAGCTGATCCCGATCGAGGGCGGCGAGACCCGCGACGGGCTGTTCATCAGCCTGCCGGATCTCGGCGTGCTGTTCGTCGGCGACTTCATCATGCCGTATCTCGGCGCGCCGTTCGTCGAGGAGGGCGACCTCGAGGGGCTGCTCAAAGCGATCGACATAGTCGCCCAGAAGAACCCGCGGCACCTGCTGCACGGGCACGAGCCGCTCACGCGCCTGTTCAATTCCGCGGCGATGCTCGCCGACATGAAGAGCCACCTCGCCTGGCTGCGCGAGCAGGTGTCGGCCGCCATCCGCAACGGCATCGACCGCGCCGCATTGCAGCAGGCGAACCTGATACCGCCGCAGCTCCTCGCCAGCGATCCGGCAACGCAGATGGCCTACCTGGTGATGCGCGAGAACGTGATCAACCGGCTCTACGACCAGAATGCCGGGTACTGGCAGCCGGATCTGCAGGGCGTCGATTACCTCAGCCGCGCCGATCGCGGCTCTGCGCTGGTCGATTACCTCGGGCTCTCCGAGCGCGAGCTCGCTCTGGCCGCGCAAAAGATGATCGACCACGGCAAGCACGAGCTCGCCGCAAGCCTGCTCGATTCCGTGCGCGACCGCTTTCCCGAATCAGCCGCGCTGGCCCGGCTCCAGCGCCTGGCGTACCTCAAGCTGAAGGAAAAATATCAGGACACCAACCCCTTCAAGTTCATCATCTACTCGAGCCGCGCGGGCGGCGAGAGCTGAGTGTCACAGGCGATTCGCTTTCATTTGTAATAAACCGACGCCCGTCTTGACACCGTCTCGTGATGGTGGTGCGGGACATTGGCTTCCGCCATGTCATTTTCGCGCGGAACAGTCGGAGCGATCCTGCTGGCAGGCGCCAGCAGCGTACTCGCCGCAGAGCCGGAATTGGGCGTATCCGTCGCCCGGTCCTTCGACACGCACGAGACCGATATCCTCAGGCTCACGTATCGGCGCCCCCTGGCGCCGCGCGACGGCGCGCGGTGGTGGCCGCAGCAGCTGCAGCTCGGCGCCAGCGTCTGGCGGGTTCCCGACCTTGGCGGGGTCACCCGCCGGTTCGACGTGAATGTCACTCCCGTCTGGCGATCGGAGAACGCTTTCGGCGGCGCGGCGAAGGGATATGTCGAGGCAGGCCTCGGGGTCTACCTGCTGTCGCACACCATCAACAACGACAACAACCGCCTGCCGAGTGCGCTGGAGTTCGGCTCTCATCTCGGGGTCGGCGTGCAGCTCGACCCGCGCCTCAGCGTGGGACTCGCCGTCCAGCACATTTCGAATGCCGGCATCAAGCAGCCCAACGGCGGCATCAACCTCTACATGCTTACCGCGAGCTATCGGTTGTAGCGAGCCTGTAGAGAATCGGCATCGGCGCCGTGTCGTTGGCGTCGAAGTGCGCGAGCACGAAGTCGCGGAAAGACCGCTTGAAGATGAGCGCGGGCAGGACGTGGCTGAGGCGGTCCCAGCGGCAGTGGTTGATCAGCGTGTACTCCGACAGGTCGGCCCGCGCCGGCATGAGCACGGTGGAGTTGTCGAGCCCCGTCTCCTGCTGGAACCAGCCTGCCGTGTGTTCCCACACCGCGAGGTTCTGCGCCGGCGAATCGGCGTAGAAGTAGTTGAAAAGAAAGACGCCGTCGCGCGTGTGGTCCACTGCGCCGATGCGCTTCGCATTGCTTGCCGTCACGGTATAGACATGCCGGGCGTCGTCGTGCACGCGGGTCTCGAGCGCCCGGAAGAGCGGGCTCCTGCGCAGCCCTTCGGCGCGCTCGACCGAGTCGGTTTCGATCAGCAGCGCGAGGTCGAAGCGCGCCCGATGGAACTCGTTGCGGCGCAGGCGCAGGAACGTCGTGTCGCCGAACGGTGGGATGAGGATGGCCTGAAAGGCTGCCGCTTCCAGCACGCCCGGATCCCGTGCGACGCGGGCGCACCAGCTCGCGCAGTCCTCGATCAGGTGCCGTTTGTTGCGGCTCGCCCACAGAAAGGGCGGATGGGCGTCGACCTCCGCGGCGAGAAACAGGTAGCCCGAGCGCGCCGGCTCGACGAGGCGCGCTTTGCCGTATTCGCGCGCGAAAGGCAATCGCTGGAGACGGTGCTCGACGATCTGGTTCATTGCCTATTCAAAGCTGCCTAATTCCAGGCGCCGCCCAGCGCCCGGACGAGCGCCACCGTGCTCTGGTACTGAGCCGAGCGCACCTGCAGGGCCTGGCGCCGGTTGCGCAGCTCGCTGCGCTGCGCGTCGAGCAGATCGAGCTGGCTGACGTAGCCGTTGCGGTAGCGCACGTCGGAAAGCGCGGTCGAGCGGCTGGCCGACGCGACGGCGCGATCCTGCGCCTCGGACTGCTCCGCCAGCAGGCGCAGCGAGGAGAGCTGGTCCTCGACGTCCGCGAAGGCGACGAGCACCTGCTCGCGGTAGCGCGCCAGCGCGACGTCGAACTCGCCGCCCGCGTTCTGGATGCCGGCCTCGCGGCGGCCGCCGTCGAACAGCGGCAGCGACGCAGCCGCGGCGATGCCCCAGGCGCGCGCCGACCATTTGAAAAGGTCGCCCAGCTCGGGCGACGCATAGCCGCCGGTGGCGGTCAGCGTCAGGCTCGGAAACCACGCCGCCTTCGCGACGCCGACGCGCGTCTGCGCGGCGAGCAGCGAGCTTTGCGCCGCGGACACGTCGGGCCTGCGGCTGAGCACCGTGCTCGGCACTCCGGCGGGGATCACGGGAAGCGCGGTGTTCCACTCGGCCACGCCGAGCGTGAAGCTCGACGACACCTCGCCGATCAGCACCGCCAGCGCATGCTCGAGCTCGGCGCGGCGGCGGTCGAGCGCCAGCGCGTCCGACTCGGTGGCGGCGACCTCGGTGCGCGCGCGCGAGACGTCGAGCTCGGCGACATCGCCCGCGCGGAAGCGGCGCTCCGTGAGCGACAGCGTGTCGCGGTACGCGCTCACCGTGCTGCGCACCAGGGCCCGCTCCGTGTCGACCGCGCGCAGCTCGAGGTAGGTCTGCGCCACCTCGGCCTGCACCAGAAGCCCAGCGCTCTGCAGCAAGGCCTCGCGCGCCTGCGCATCGAGCACGGCAGCGTCGGTCGCTTGTGCGAGCCGGCCGAAGAGATCCACCTCGTAGGAGAGATTGACGCCGGCGCTGTAGAGGCTGCGCGCCGGGCCGGGAACGCCGTTGACGATGCCGCCCACCCGGCCGGCGCCTGCATCGGCGCTCACTTGCGGCGCGCGATCGGCCTGCGTCGCCAGTACGAAGGCGCGCGCCTGCTTGAGCCGCGCCGCCGCGACCTGGATGCTGGTGTTGTTGCGGTTGGCGCGCTCGACCAGCTCGTCGAGCACCGGGTCGGAGAAGGACCTCCACCATTCGCCGCGCGGCTGGGCTTCGGCGGGCGCGGCGAGGGTCCATCTGCCGTCGCCTTCCTTGAAGCTCTGCGGGGCCGCGGGAAGAGCGGCGGGATCGATGGCCGGCAGCGAGGCTGCGCAGCCGGCGATGAGCAGGGCAGTGAACGAGGACAGCGCGATGAATTTCATTCGATCTCTTTCAGTTTTCCGCCCGCCGTGGCGGTCGAGCCAGCGAAGGCTTCGGCGTGGGGGACCTCCCCGTGCAGCTTCAGCGGCCGGTTGCCGGAGAGCGCGCGCAGGAGCACGTAGAACACCGGCGTGAGGAAGATGCCGAAGGCGGTGACGCCGATCATCCCGGAGAACACCGCGATGCCCATCGCGCGCCGCATCTCGGCGCCGGCGCCGACCGAGTAGGCGAGCGGCAGCACGCCCATCACGAAGGCGATCGAGGTCATCAGGATCGGCCGCAGCCGCAGCCTCGCCGCCTCGATCGCGGCCTGCACCGGCGTGCGCCCGGCGAACTCGAGCTCGCGTGCGAACTCCACGATCAGGATCGCGTTCTTGGCTGCGAGGCCGACCAGCACCATGAAGCCGATCTGCGTGAAGATGTTGTTGTCGCCGTGGGTAAGCCATACGCCGGTGAGCGCGGCGAGCAGGCCCATCGGCACGATCAGGATGATGGCGAGCGGCAGCGCGAGGCTCTCGTAGAGCGCGGCGAGCACCAGGAAGACGAGGAAGATCGCCAGCGGGTAGACCCACACCGCCGAGTTGCCGGCGAGGATCTCCTGGTAGGTGATCTCGGTCCAGTCGTACGAGATGCCAGGCGGCAGCGTCTCGGCGGCGATGCGCTCGATCGCGTCCTGCGCCTGGCCGGACGAGAAGCCGGGCGCGTTGCGGCCACTGATATCGGCGCCGAGGAAACCGTTATAGCGGATCGCGCGTTCCGGGCCGAAGCTCGGCTTCACGTTGAGCAGCGCCGAGAGCGGCACCATCTCGCCCGAGTTCGAGCGCACCTTGAGCAGCCCGATGTCCCCGGCGTGCGCGCGGTACGGCGCATCGGCCTGCACGCGCACGGAGTAGGTGCGGCCAAAGCGGTTGAAGTCGTTGACGTACAGGCTGCCGAGGTAGATCTGCATCGTGTCGAACACCTCGGTCACCGGCACGCCGAGCTGGCGCGCCCGCGTGCGGTCGACGTCGGCGTAGAGCTGCGGCACGTTCACCTGGTAGGTCGAGAACATGCCGGCGAGCTCCGGCGTCTGGTAGGCCTTGGTGAGGAAGGCCTTGGTCGCCTGGTCGAGCGCCTCGTAGCCGAGCGACGCCCGGTCCTCGAGGTAGAGCTTGAAGCCGCCGGTCGTGCCGAGGCCCTGCACCGGCGGCGGCGGGAAGATGACGATGAAAGCGTCCTGGATCGAGGCGAACTGCCGGTTGAGGCTGCCGGCGATGGCGCCGCCGCTCAGAGCCGCGGTCTTGCGCTGCTCGAAAGGCTTGAGCGCGGAAAACACGATGCCCGAGTTCGAGCTGTTGGTGAAGCCGTTGATCGACAGGCCCGGGAAGCCGACCGCGTTCTCCACACCGGGCTGCTTCATCATGATCTCGCCCATGCGGCGCATCACATCCTCGGTGCGGTCGAGCGTGGCGCCGTCGGGAAGCTGCGCGAAGCCGATCAGGTACTGCTTGTCCTGGGTCGGCACGAAGCCACCCGGCACCCGGTCGAAGAGCAGCGCCGTCGCCCCTAGCAGCACCACGTAGGCGCCCATCATCAGCGCCTTGCGCGAGAGCACACCGCCGACGCTCGCGCTGTAGGTGTGCGTGCTGGCGCCAAAAATCCGGTTGAAGCCGCGGAAGAACCAGTTCTTCGGCCGGCCGTCGTGCGGCTTGAGCAGCAGCGCCGCGAGCGCGGGCGAGAGCGTCAGTGAGTTGATCGCCGAGATGACGGTGGAGATGGCTATGGTCACCGCGAACTGGCGGTAGAACTCGCCCGACAGGCCGCTGATGAAGGCGAGCGGCACGAACACCGCGACCAGCACCGCCGCGATGGCGATGATCGGGTTGGTCACCTCTTTCATCGCCCGATACGTGGCGTCGCGCGCCGAGAGCCCGGCCGCGATGTTGCGCTCGACGTTCTCCACCACCACGATGGCGTCGTCGACGACGATGCCGATGGCGAGCACCAGCCCGAAGAGCGACAGTGCGTTGATCGAGAAGCCGAACAGATACAGGAACGCGAGCGTGCCGACGATCGACACCGGCACCGCTACTAACGGGATGATCGAAGCGCGCCAGGTCTGCAGGAACAGGATCACCACCAGCACGACCAGCGCCACGGACTCGAACAGCGTATGCACTACCGACTTGATCGAGGCGCGCACGAACTGCGTCGGGTCGTACACGATCTGGTAGTCGACGCCTTCGGGCATGGTCTTCTTGATCTCGGCCATCGTGCGGCGCACTTCGTCGGAGATCTGCAGCGCGTTCGAGTTGGGCGCGGCGAAGATCGGCACCGCGACGGCCGGCTTGTTGTCGAGCAGCGAGCGCAGCGAATACTCCGAGGCGCCGAGCTCGATGCGCGCGATGTCGCGCAGGCGCGTCACCGCGCCGTTCGGCTCGGTCTTGACGATGATGTCGCCGAACTCCTCCTCGGTCTGGAGCCGCCCCTGGGCATTGATCGAGAGCTGCAGGTCGACCTTCTCCGCGCCGGGCGACGTACCGAGCACGCCGGCTGCGGCCTGGACGTTCTGCTCGCGGATCGCGCGCACCACGTCGTTGGCTGACAGGCTGCGCTCGGCGACCTTGCGAGGGTCGAGCCACACGCGCATCGAGTAGTCGCCCGAGCCGAACAGCAGCACTTGGCCGACGCCCTCGATCCGCGCCAGGCGGTCCTTGACGTTGAGCAGCGCGTAATTGCGCAGGTACGTCATGTCGTAACGCTCGTTGGGCGACACGAGGTGCACGACCATCGTGAGATCGACGGCGCTCTTCACCGTGGTAACGCCGAGGCGGCGCACCTCGTCGGGCAGGCGCGGCTCGGCCTGCGAGACGCGGTTCTGCACCTTCTGCTGCGCGAGGTCGGGGTCGGTGCCGAGCTTGAAGGTGACGGTCAGTGTCATGCGGCCGTCGCTCGTCGCCTGGCTCGACATATAGAGCATGCCCTCGACGCCGTTGATCTGCTCTTCCAGCGGCGTCGCCACAGTCTCCGCGATCACCTTCGGGTTTGCGCCGGGGTAGTTGGCGCGCACCACGATCGAGGGCGGCACCACCTCGGGGTACTCGGAAATCGGCAGCAGACGCAGCGCGATCATCCCGCCGAGGAAGATCAGCACCGACAGCACGCCCGCGAAGATCGGGCGGTCGATGAAGAAGCGCGACAGGTTCACGATGCGCTCGCTACCTGGGGCGCCACCAGCGTTCCGGGCCGCACGCGCTGCAGGCCGTTGACGATGATGCGCTCGCCGGGCTTGAGGCCCGAGGTGACGATGCGCTGGCCGTTCGCCGTGCCGCCGAGCGTGATCTCGCGGTAGGCGGCCTTGTTGTCCTCGCCCACCACCATCACGTAGCGCTTGTTCTGGTCAGTGCCCACCGCGCGCTCGCTGATCAGCAGCGCGGGCTCGGTTTTCGCCTGCCCCATGCGCAGCTTGGCGAACTGGCCGGGGATCAGGCTGCCGTCCTTGTTGTCGAACACCGCGCGCACGCGCACCGTGCCGCTCCTTGCGTTCACCTGGTTGTCGATGAGCTGCAAGCGGCCGCGGTGCGTCGTGCCGCCGGCCGTCTCCATCTCTACCGGTATTCCCTGCGGCAGGTCCTTCAGCGCGCGCAGGACGACTCGCTCATCGGCATCGAAGCTCGCGTAGATAGGGTTGACCGAGACGAGGGTGGTCAGCACCGGCGCACCCGGCCCCGCGGCGACCAGGTTGCCGACGGTGATCTCGAGCCTGCCGACGCGGCCGGACACCGGCGCGCGCACCTGGGTATAGCCGAGGTTCAGGCGGGCGGACAGCAGCGCGGCCTCCGCGGCGCGCAGGTTGGCGTCCGCTTCCTGCTGCGCATTGACGCGCTCGTCGAGCTCGCGCCGCGCGATGGCGCTTTCGTTCCACAGCCGCTGCGCGCGCTCGTGCTCGCTTTTCGTGTAGGTGACGCGCGCCTGCGCCGCGACCACCTGCGCCTGCGCGCGCTCGACTTCCGCGGCGTAGGGAGCCGGGTCGATCGTCACGAGCAGGTCGTCGCGCTTGACCAGCGCGCCCTCGACGAAGTGCACCGACTGCACGGCGCCCGCGACGCGCGAGCGGAGGTCGACGCGCTCGACTGCCTCGAGACGCCCGGAGAATTCGTCCCACATCGCCACGTCGCTCTGCACGACCGTGGCGACGGGCACGGGGGTCGCTTGCGGCGCCGACGGCTTGGTCTCCGCGCTGGAAGGCCGCAGGTAGAGCGCTCCGGCCGACAAGACGGCGAGGGCGGCGAGCGTCGCGGCCACCACGACGCGCCTGCGCAAGGGAACGAAATTCATCGGCGCTGCTCCTATATCTATATCGACCGCTACAGTAATGGCTTTGCTTAGCAATCGCTACAGATGTAATATTCGGGCACCATGAAACGCGCCAACGGCAAGCCGGCAATGCCGCGCGGGCGACCGCGCGAGTTCGATCGCGAAGCGGCGCTCGAGCGCGCCATCGATGTTTTCTGGCGCCACGGCTACGAGGCGACCTCGGTGAGCGACCTGACCGCCGCCATGGAAATCAATCCGCCCAGCCTCTACGCCGCTTTCGGCGACAAGGAGAAGCTGTTCCTCGAGGCGGTCGAGCGCTACCAGGAGCAGCGGCGCCAGAGCGTGACCAAGGTCTTCGACGAGGCGCCGACGGCGAGGGAAGCCGTCCACCGGCTGCTGCGCGAGGCCGCCAGCCGGCTCGCCTGCTCCGGGCATCCGCGCGGCTGCATGCTGGTGATGTCCGACGCGAATTGCTCCGACGCCTCGGCGCATGTGCACTCGGACCTCGCGCACCGACGCGCGGCGATGGAGGCGAGCCTCAAGGCGCGCATCGATCGCGGCGCGGCCGCAGGCGAGCTGCCGCGCGGCACGGACACCGCCGCGCTGGCCGAGTTCTACACGACCGTGTTCCAGGGCATGTCGATGCAGGCGCGCGACGGCGCCACCCCCAAGAGGCTGCTGGCGACGGCGGAAGCGGCGATGCGCGCCTGGCCGCGCAGCGTCAAGCGCTCTTAGAGACACGCGGCGTAGAATCCCTCCATCCCGCGAGGAGGGGTCCCATGCCGAAACGCCTGCCCGGTTCACGCGAAGAAGACTCCTGGCTGTCCGAGCGCCAGCTTTCCGGCTTGACGCGCGCCGACCAGGCCGACGAGCTGCGCTCGCCGGTCCCTACGCAGGTGGTGTCGAACGGCGAATACTTTCCGCTCCCGCAGACCCTGCAGCAGCGCCAGGTCGAGCTGCGCATCGCCGAGCTCGCGACGGAGGCGAGCAGGAGGCTCGGCATGAGCCGCAGGCGGTTTCTCGCCTCATCGGGCGGGATGGCGGCGGCGTTCCTGGCGATGAACGAGGTGTTCGGACGGTTCTTCGACGTGAATCCGCTCGAGCTGATGGGATCGGCGCACGCCCAGGGCGCCGTGCCGCGCGATCTCTTCGTGTTCGACGACCAGCTGCACATGATCCGCGAGTCGTTCAGCGGCCCGCTGGCGCTGCGCGCGATGTCGCAAGGCGCCGGTGCCGCGGCTTCCGCCGCCGGCTTCGACAAGAACCCGTTCAACGCCGAGGGGCTGCCCGATGAGCTGGGGCGTCCCTGGAGCGCGTGGAACCCGTCGCTCGGCCAGACGCCGATCACCGGCGCGAACTTCCATCTCGTAAAGTTCATCAAGGATGTCTATCTCGACAGCCAGGTGGCGGTCGCGATCCTGAGCAATGCGCCGCTTGGCCTGTTCGAGCCGCCGGGCGGCGCCAAGCCGCGCATCCCGCGCAGCGTCGACGAGTCGCTCACCGCGATGAACCTCACCGGCTACCAGACCGCGGCCGTGAGGGACTGGGTCAACGCCATCGCCGGCTCGACGCGGCTGCTCGCGCACGGGCAGATCTTCCCGGGCAGGCAGAACCTGGGCTTCATGCAGCAGCAGATCGACCAGTTCCATCCCGACTCGTGGAAGGGCTACAACATCGCCTACACCGCGAAGCTCGACGACAATCCGCAGAGCGAGCTGAAGCAGTGGCGGCTCGACGACGAGCAGGTCGCGTACCCGAGCTTCGAGCTGATCCGCAACAACCGCAAGGAGCTCGCAGCCCATCCGGGCTTCTTCAACATCTGCATCCACAAGGGCCTCGCGCCTGCCGCGCCGGACACGCCGGAGCAGGGCAGCCCGACCGACCTGCCGAAGGTGTCGCGCGACTGGCCGGAGTTCAACTTCATCATCTACCACGCCTGCTTCGGCCCGCGCTTTTTCGATGCCGAAGCGCTGCAGGCGATCCGCGCCGGGAAGCTGCGCAACGGCGTGCCGGACCTGCGCTGGCTGACCGAGTTCGCGCAGACCTCGGCGCCCCTGAAGAACGTGTACGCCGAGATCGGCACCACCTTCGCTTCGTGCGTGGTGACGTTCCCGAGCGTGTGCGCGCACATGCTGGGGCAGCTCATGAAGTACCTGGGGCCGGAGCGCATCGTGTTCGGCTCGGACTCGCTCTGGTACGGCGCGCCGCAGTGGCAGATCGAGGCCTTCTGGCGCTTCCAGATCCCGCAGGAAATGGCGACGAAGTACGGCTATCCACAGCTCAGCGCGCAGGACAAGCGCAAGATCCTCGGCCTCAATTCGGCGCGGCTCTACAAGCTGCCGGCCAGCATTGCCGCGTACCAGCCGGTGCCGAAGGATTACGCGGCGCGCATCCCGGACCGCCTCAAGGCGACCCTGAACTATCCCGGATATTCCAAGCCGGGCAGCGACCGCGGCGACAAGCTCTCGAAGCTGCGGGAGGACTACCTCGCGGCGGGCGGACACCCGAGCAACCGGCGCTACGGCTGGATCGACTGCGCGTGAGCTGCCGGCGCAATGAGGCTCGGCTACTTCACCATGCCGCTGCACCCCCTGCACCGCGACCCGGCGGTCACGCTGCAGGAGGATCGCGAGGCGGTGATCCTCGCCGACCAGCTGGGCTTCCATGACGCCTTCGTCGGCGAGCACCTCACCGATCCCGAGGAGAACGTCACCAACAGCTTCATTTTCCTCGCCACGCTGATCGGCGAGACCAAGGCCATCAGGCTTGGCACCGGCACCTCCAACCTCTCGCACAGCCATCCGACGCTGATCGCGGCGCACGCCGCGATGTTCGACCACCTTGCCAAAGGCCGCTTCATCTTCGGCATCAGTCCCGGAACGCTCGCCTCGGACGCCGAGGCGCTCGGCATGAGCCTGGCGATGGAGGAGCGGAACAAGCTGTTCTCCGAGGCGATCGACGTGATCCTGGCCATCTGGGCGCGCGACGCGCCGTATGACATCGACTTTCCGGGCAACCGCTTCAAGGTCTCCACCGCGAAGACGCAGGTGCCCGCGGTCGGGCGCGGCAGGATGTACAAGCCCTACCAGAAGCCGCGGCCGGAGATCGTCGGCACGGTGGTGGCGCCGCATTCGAAGGGAGTGATCGCCATGGGCGAGCGCGACTTCCATCCGATGTCGGCGAATTTCCTGCTGCCGCATTGGCTGCCGTCGCATTGGAGGAACTACGCCGAAGGCAAGGCCAGGGCCGGCAAGAAGGCAGACCCGGCGGACTGGCGCATCGCCCGCACCATCTTCGTCGCCGACGACGACAAGGTGGCCGAGGCGTACGGGCGGCGCGATGCGAATAGCCCTTACCGCTATTACTGGGATAAGCTGCGCGCAAACATGATGCGCGCCAAGCGCCACGTGATCTTCAAGCGCCGCGAGGAGGAGGACGACAGCGCGGTCACGCTCGAGCGCCTGGTCGATGAGCTGGTGATCGCCGGCAGCGTGGACAAGGTCGTCGACGACATCCTGGCCCTGCGCGAGCAGGCCGGCGACTTCGGCGAGATCGTCTATGCGGGCATGGACTGGGTCGATCCGGCGCTGGCGCGCCGCTCCATGGAGCTGATGGCGACGCAGGTCATGCCGCGGGTCAATTCCCGATGAGCCTCACCGGCCAGGTGGAAGCGAGCCGGCAGACCACGGTCCTGTTTGCCGACGTCACCGGCAGCACGAAGCTGTATGAAGCGGCCGGAGACGCGCTGGCCGCCGAGGCCATCGGGCGCTGCCTCGAGGAGCTGCGCCTGTCTGCCGAGGCGACCGGCGGACGCGTGGTGAAGACCATGGGCGACTCGGTGATGGCGCTGTTCTCGAGCCCGGACGCGGCGGCCAGCGCGGCAGCGCGGATGCAGGTCGCGATCGAGTCGCTTCCGCCGCTCGGCGACATCAAGCTCGGGGTGCGCATCGGCTTTCACGCCGGGCCGGTGATCCAGCGCGACAACGACATCTACGGCGACACGGTCAACGTGGCGTACCGGCTCCACGAGCAGGCGAAGAAGGGACAGGTGCTCACCTCGGACGATACGGCGTCTCTGCTCCCGCAGCTGCTGCGCAATTCGACGCGGCTGCTGTACTCCATCCAGGTGAAGGGCAAGGCGGAGGACGTCGCGCTCTGCGAGCTGGTCTGGCGGCAGAGCCCGGACATCACCGATCTCGCGACCACCATGTCGGTGCTGCGCGTCCCGCTGGCCAGGCTGCGCCTGAAGTACCTGGGCCGGGACATCGCGCGGCGGCGCGGCAGCGACGTGCTCCTGGTCGGGCGCGACGCGGGCTGCGATCTCGTGGTGGCGGATACGAAGGCCTCGCGGCAGCACTGCGCGATCGAGCGGCGCCAGGACAGGTTCGTGCTCCGCGACCACAGCACGAACGGGACCTTCGTCACGGTCGTCGACGAGATGGAGGTCGTGCTGCAGCGCGAGGAGTTCCCGCTGCGCAAGCACGGCTGGATCGCGTTCGGCCAGCCGCGCGCCGGCACCTCCGACATCGTCGAATTCTTCTGCGAGGCGTGATGCGAATGCTGAAGGTCATCTCTTCCCTGGCGATCAAGGCGGCCTACGCGGAGCTGGTGCCGCAGTTCGAGAAAGCGAGCGGCTGCGAGGTCGCCACCGAATGGGCCGGAATGGTGGACATTCGGAAGCGCGTGCAGGCGGGGGAGGCCGCCGACGCGCTCATCGGCTCGGCGGCGCTCATCGACGAGCTGACGCAGCTCGGCAGGATCGTGCCCGGCAGCCGCGTCGATCTCGCGAAATCGGGCGTCGGCGTGGCCGTGCGCTCGGGCGCGCCCAGGCCCGACATCGGCTCGGTCGAGGCGCTCAAGCGCGCGCTGCGCGCGGCGAAATCGATCGGCTATTCCAGCGGACCGAGCGGCGTCTATCTGTCGGGCCTGTTCGAGCGCCTGGGAATCGCCGGGGAGCTCAAGCCGAAGCTCACCCAGACGCCGCCGGGCGTATTCGTCGGCGAGCTGATCGCGCGCGGCGAGCTCGAGATCGGCTTTCAGCAGGTGCCGGAGCTGCTCGCGGTCGTCGGCATCGACCTGGTCGGCCCGCTGCCGCGCGAGATCCAGGCCATCACGGTATTCTCAGGCGGCATTCCGGTTGCCGCCCGGGAGCCGGAGAGCGCGAAGGCCCTGCTCGGGTTTCTCGCCTCGCCGCAGGCCGCCGCCGTCAAGCGCAAGACCGGCTTCCTCGCCTGAGGAGGCAGCCCATGTCGGTCCAGGTGCGCGACATCGTCCGCAACCCAGTCAAGGAGAAGCTCGCGCGCGGCGAGCTGGTGTCGTCGATGACCGCGCGGCTGGTGACGAGCATCGAGATCGTGCGCATCGCCAAGAGCGCGGGGTTCGACTCGCTCTACATCGATCTTGAGCACTCGAGCTTCTCCATGGAGACCACCAACCAGATCTGCGTCATGGCGCTCGAGGCAGGCATCCCGGCGTTGGTGCGCGTGCCGGCGAATACGCCGGAGTACATCTCGCGCGTGCTCGACGGCGGGGCGCTCGGCGTGATCGCGCCGGGGGTGCGCTCGGTCGGGGAGGCGCGCGCGGTGGTTGCGGCGGCGAAGTATCCGCCGCTCGGCGAGCGCGGCCTGTCGGCCGGCTTGCCGCAGCTCCAGTTCCGCACTTTTCCCGCGGCGGAGACCCTGCCCGCGCTCAACGACGCGACGCTGGTGATCGTGCAGTTCGAGTCGAAGGCGGCGCTCGAGGCGATGGAGCAGATCGTCGCGGTCGACGGCGTCGACCTGGTGCTGATCGGGACCAACGACCTGATGGTCGACCTCGGCATTCCCGGGCAGTACGACCATCCGAAGGTGCGCGACGCCTATGAGCGCACCATCGCCGCGTGCAGGAAGCGCGGCAAGCACGTCGGCGTCGGCGGCCTGGGCTCGCGGCCCGACCTGGTGGCGCAGTTCGTGAAGATGGGCGCGCGCTACGTCTCCACCGGAACCGATCTCGCGTTCCTGATGGCGGCGTGCACGCAGCGGGCGAAGCAGGTGCGGGATCTGCAGCTTTGATGAAAGTGTTGATCGCGTTTCTCTTTCTCTTCTGCGGGAGCGTGGAAGCGCAAACCTATCCCGCAAAACCCATCCGCATCATCGTGCCGCTGGTGCCGGGCGGGAACCAGGACATCATGGCGCGCGCGGTGGCCGAGGAGCTGTCGAAAGGCCTCGGCCGGCAGGTCGTGGTCGAGAACCGCCCGGGCCAGAGCGCGATCATCGGCACTCAGGCCGTGAAGGCCGCCGCGCCCGACGGCTACACGCTGCTCTCGGTGGCGATCACTTTCGCGCGCGTGCCCGCGATCGTGAAGAGCGCCGGCTACGACGCGGCGAAGGACTTCGCCGGCGTCAGCCTCATCTGCCGCATCCCGCAGGTGCTGGTGGTGAATCCCGGCGTCGCGGCGCGCTCGGTGCAGGAGCTGATCGCGCTCGCCCGCTCGCAGCCGGGCGGGCTGAGCTATGCGACCTCCGGAAACGGCTCCACCGGCCACGTCGCGGGGGAGATGTTCATGCGCCGGGCGGGAATCCGCATGCTGCACGTGCCGTACAAGGGCAACGCGCAGTCGCTGGTCGACGTGATGGGCGGGCAGGTGGCGATGATGTTCGACCAGGTGAGCACCTCGGCCGCGCACATCAAGGCGGGCAAGCTGCGCGCCCTCGGCGTGACCACGCTCACGCGCTCGCCGCTCTTCCCCGACCTGCCGACGCTCGACGAATCCGGGCTCGCGGGATTCGAAGACGTGACCTGGAACGGCTACGTCGCGCCCGCCGGCACGCCGCGCGAGGTCCTGGCCCGCCTGCACGCGGAAATCGCGCGGGCGGTGAACCAGCCGGAGTTCAGGCAGCGCTACCTCGAGCGCGGCATCGAGACGCGAGCGAGCGCTTCGCCGGAAGAGTTCTCGGCGTACATCAAGTCGGAGGCCGAGGCCTTTGCCGCGCTCGCGCGCGAGGCCGGGATCAAAGCGGAATGAGATTTTTGTTAATGCTGTTCTTGGCATTGCTGACCGGGGTGGCGGAGGGGCAAACCTACCCCTCGCGTCCTATCCGCCTGATCGTCCCCTTCCCCCCGGGCGGCAGCAACGACATCGTCGCGCGCATGGTGGCGACGCAGCTCGGCGAGCGCCTTGGCCAGCAGGTCGTGATCGACAACCGCGGCGGCGCCGGCGGCGTGCTTGGCACCGACCTCGCGGCGAAGTCGCCGCCAGACGGCTACACGCTGCTGCTGATCTCCGTCGCGTACGCCTTTGGCCCGGCGCTCTACAAGAATCTGCCCTACGACCCGGAGCGCGCTTTCGCGCCGGTCGGGATCCTCGGCAGCGGCGCGGCGGCGCTGACCGTGCATCCGTCGCTGCCGGTCAGCACGGTGCGCGAGCTGATCGCGCTCGCGAAGGCGAAGCCCGGCGCGCTCAATTACGCCTCGGCCGGCGTCGGCAGCCTGCAGCATCTCGCCTGCGCGCTGTTCATGATCCAGGCCCGGATCGACGTGGTGCACGTGCCGTACAAGGGCGGCGGACCGGCGATGGCCGACGTGATCGGCGGCCAGGCGCAGATCGTGATGCCGTCGCTGATCCAGGTGGTGCCGCACATCAAGAGCGGGCGGCTGAAGGTCCTGGGCACGAGCGGCACGCGGCGCAGCGCGGTCCTGCCCGACGTGCCGACCATCGCCGAGTCGGGCGTTCCCGGCTACGAGGCGCACAACTGGTGGGGCCTCCTCGCGCCAGCCGGCACGCCTGCGCCGGTGATCGAGAAATTGCACAGGGATTTGACGAGCGTGCTGTCTTCGCGGGAGACGGAAAAGCGCTTCGAGACGGAAGGCGCCGAGGTGGTGCGAATGACGCCCGCCGAGTTCGGCGGCTTCATCTCCGCCGAGCTCGTGAAGTGGTCCAGGGTGGCGCGGGAAGTCGGCATCAAGGCGGAATGACGGTGAGCCTGTTCGCGCCGCCGGAGCGCATCGAGACCCAGGTGTTCGCCGAAGTGCCGGCGAAGCTGCGCAAAGGCAAGGCGCCGCCCGAGCGGCTCGCCGCGGGCAAGGGCCCGACGCCCGCCGGCTGCTTCCTGGAGGGGCCGGCGTTCGACCGCGAAGGCAATCTGTACGTCGTCGATCTCGCGTTCGGCCGTATTTTCAGGATCAGCCCGCGTGGAGAGTTCCACGTGGCAGGCGAGTACGACGGCGAGCCGAACGGCATCGCCATCCACAAGGACGGCCGTCTCTTCATCGCCGACCACAAGCTCGGCATCCTGGCGCTCGACCCGAAGAGCGGCCGCATCGCGCCCGTGGTGTCGCGCTATCACCAGCAGGGGTTCAAGGGCGTGAACGATCTGAGCTTCGCGATGAACGGCGATCTGTACTTTACCGACCAGGGGCAAAGCGACCTCGCCGATCCGAGCGGCTGCGTCTACCGCTACACCGCGGACGGTGTGCTGCAGCGGCTTGCGAGCTGCATCCCCAGTCCCAATGGTTTGGTGTTAAGCAAAGCTGAAACCACGCTCTTCGTGGCGGTGACGCGGGCCAATGCAGTCTGGCGGCTGCCCTTTGCGCCCGACGGCACGGTGGTGCGCATGGGCGTGCAGATCACCCTGTCCGGCGGCCGCGGGCCCGACGGCATGGCGATGGACGAGGCCGAGGGTCTCGCCGTGGCGCATCCGGACATGGGCGCGGTGTGGATCTTCAACCATCGCGGCGAGCCGCTGTATCGCGTGCAGTCCTGCGGCAGCGACCTCGTCACCAACCTCGCCTATGGCGGCCCGGAGCGCCAGACGCTCTACATCACCGACTCGGGCATGGGCCTGATCCTGATCGCCCGCGTGCCGACCGCCGGGCGGGCGCTTTTCTCCCATTCGTGAAGAATTTTCTCCTGGCTTTGCTGCTGCTGGCGGGGGTGGTAGAAGCCTTTCCCACCAAGCCCGTGAGAATCATCGTCGCCTTCCCGCCGGGCGGCGGCACCGACATCGTCGCGCGCGTCGTCGGCCAGAAGCTCGGCGAGGGGTGGAACCAGGCGGTCGTGGTGGAGAACCGCGCCGGCGCGAGCGGGACCATCGGCACCGAGATCGCGGCCCGCGCCGAGCCCGACGGGCATACGCTGTTCATGGCGACGATGGGCAACATGACCGCCAACCAGCATCTCTACCCGAAGATGGCGGTGGACCCGCTGCGCGCCTTTGCGCCGATCACCAAGGTAGTCGACGTCCACTTCGTTTTTCTAGCGCATCCCGCGCTGGCCGCGAACAGCGTCGGCGAGCTGATCGAGCTGGCGAAGAAGCGGCCCGGCGACATCCCCTACAGCTCCTCGGGCCCGGGGGGCGCGCCGCACCTGGCGATGGAGCTGTTCAAGCGCCAGGCGAGCATCGATCTCATCCACATCCCGTACAAGGGCAGCTCGCCGAGCATCAGCGACCTGATCGGCGGGCGCGTCATGCTCAGCATGGACAGCCTGGTGCAGTCGTTCCCTCACCTCAAGGCGGGGCGGCTGAAGGCGCTCGCCGTGCTCGGGCCCAGGCGCGCCGCGCTGCTGCCCGAGGTGCCGACGATCGCCGAAGCGGGGCTTCCCGGCTACGCGCTCACCAACTGGTTCGGTCTCCTCGCGCCTGCCGCGGCGCCGAAGGAAACGGTTTTGAAGATCCATGCCGACGTGATCCGGGTGCTGAGGGACCCGGAAGTGAAAAAGCGCATCACCGACCTCGGCGCCGACGTGGTCGGCAATTCGCCGGAAGAGTTCGGCGCCGCCATGCGCGCCGAGTCGGCGCAGTGGGCCGAGATCATCAAGGCGGCGAACATCCGCGCCGAAGAATGAACGTCCCGGTAGAGCGGGTTCGCGAGCAGATTGTGACCCTGCTGACGGCGTGGGGCATGGACAGGGAGCTGGTGCGCACCACTGCGGAAGTGATGGTCGAGACCGATCTCGCCGGCGTCGACTCGCACGGCGTGTCGATGCTGATGGACTACGAGAGCTCGAAATCCAGGGGCAAATTGAATCTGCAAGCCTTTCCCAGGGTAGTGCGCGAGAGCGCCACCACCGCCCTGGTTGATGCCGACGCCGGCCTGGGCCATCCCGCCGCGGTGATGGCAATGGGGATCGCCATCAAGAAGGCGAAGGCGATGGGCGTCGCCGTGGTGAGCGTCTTCAACTCGCATCACTTCGGCGCCGCCGGCTATTACGCGGCGATGGCGTCGAAGGAGGGCCTGGTCGGCATGGTGACGAGCGCCACGCGCTCCATTGCCGTCGTGCCGACGCGCGCCGCGGTGCCGGTGCTCGGGACGAACCCGATCGCCTTCGCCGCGCCGGCGCGCCGCAACGCGCCGTTTCTCCTCGACATGGCGACCTCCACTGTCGCCAACAACAAGATCAAGGTGCACGAGCTGAACGGCAAGCCGCTGCCGCCGGGCTGGGTGCTGGACGAGCGCGGCCGGCCGGTCACCGATCCAAAGGCTGCCTTGCAGATTATTTATGACAAAAAGGGCGGGGGCGGCCAGACCCCGGTCGGCGGCACGGCGGAGATGTCGAGCCACAAGGGCTACGGCCTCGCGCTGATGGCGCACATCCTCGGCGGCACGCTCTCCGGAGCGTCGTTTTCGCCCATTCGAGTCAAGACACAGGGACCGGGCGATCCCGACCGCCTCGGCCACTTCTTCCTCGCCATCGATCCGAAGGCGTTCCGGCCCGAGGGCGCGTTCGAGGACGATCTCGACGCGGTGATCGACGTGCTGCACGCGACCTCGCCGGTCGACCCGGCCCTGCCGGTGCTGGTGCCGGGAGATCCGGAGAACGCCGCGCGTGCCCGACGCTTGCGAGAGGGAATCCCGATTCCAAAAAGTCTTTCCGAAAAGATCAAAAATATCTGCGAACGGGCCGGCGTGCCGTTCCTTCTCCAATGAAAATCTACATCCTCGATGCGTTCCACGTGGCGGGAGTCGACTATGCCGCGAGGCACGCCGAAGTGGTGCGCTGGGACGATCCGCGCGTCAAGAACTGGGCCGAGGACGCCGACGGCGTCATGGTGCGCATGACGCCGATCCGCGCCGCGGACATCGCGCGCGCGAAGAAGCTCAAGATCATCTGCAAGCAGGGCGTCGGCGTCGACACGATCGACCTCGAGGCCGCGAAGGCGAAGGGCATCCCCGTGTCGCGCACGCCCGGCGTCAACAGCGAGGCGGTCGCCGAGCTGGCGCTCGCCCTGGGCCTCGCCGCCACGCGGCGCGTCGGCGAGCTGGACCGGCTGCTGCGGGCCGGCGCGAAAATCGAGCGCCCGAAGTTCCTCGGCGTCGAGATGCTCGAGAAAACCGTCGGCGTGGTCGGCTGCGGAAACATCGGCTCGCGGGTGGCGCACAAGTGGCGCAGCGCCTTCAACGCCCGCATCGTCGCCTATGACCCTTACGTTTCGAATTTGCCTTTCGAACAGGAATCCAGCCTGGAAGACCTGCTGCCGCAAGCAGACTTGCTTACGCTCCATGTTCCCCTGACCGACGAAACCCGCCACATGATCGGCAAGCGGGAGCTGGCGCGAATGAAGCCGACGGCGGTGCTGGTGAACACGTCCCGCGGCGGCGTGATCGACGAGGCGGCGCTTTACGAGGCGCTCAAGGCCGGGCGCCTGTTCGGCGCCGGGCTCGACGTGTGGGAAGTCGAGCCGCCGCCGAAGGATCATCCGCTGCTGCGGCTGCCCAACGTCGTGGCGACGCCGCACGCCGCGGGCGGCACCGAGGAAACGCAGATCCGCAGCGCGCTTCAGGTGGCGCAGCAGGTGGTCGAGGTGCTGCAGGGCAAGCCGGCGCGCAACCGGGTGGCTTGATCGTCAGACCTTTACGAACAGCGTGACGAGCGGGCGATCGCCGCGCTGAGCGCTCCAGTGGCCGTGCACTTTCGAGTTGAAGCTGGTCCCTTCGGGCAACACATCCGCCGAAAAGAAGTGCTCTCCCGCCTTGAAGACGCGCGAGCTGCCGTCCTGCAGCCCGATCTCCATCTCGCCGCCCAGGATGAACACCCACTGCGGCTTGGGCGTGCAGTGCCACGGGCTGCGAAACCCGACCGGGCTGTGGCGCAGCTGGTAGCCGGCGGACGGGAACACGGCCGAGAGCATCGCCTGCGGCGTGCCTTCGGCGAGCGGCACCTCCTCCTCGCGCCATTTCGCGCGGCCGTCGCGATCGGTGTACAGCGTGACCTTGGTGAACATTGCCATATACTGAGTCCGGAGAGGAGAGCGACATGAAAGCATATCTTGGCGCGCTTGCGGCGGCGCTGGTTTCGCTTGGCACCACGGCGTTGGCGCAGGACGGGCCGCGGTTCAGGCCGCTGTCCGTCGGCGAGCTGAACGACGCGCAGCGCAAGGTGTACGAGGAGATCGCGGGCGGTCCGCGGGGCGGCGTGCGGGGACCGTTCAACGCGCTGCTGCGCAGCCCGCAGCTCACCGACCGCGCGCAGCGGATGGGCGAGTACATCCGCTTCAACAGCTCGCTGCCGCCGCGCCTGAACGAATTCGCGATCCTCATCACGGCGCGCCACTGGAGCTCGCAGTACGAGTGGTACGCGCATCACCCGCTCGCGCTGAAGGCGGGTCTCGCGCCGGGCGTCGCGTCGGATCTCGCGCAGCGGCGCCGCCCGGCGGCCATGAAGGACGACGAGGCTGCCGTCTACGACTTCTGCACCGAGCTGCACGAAAGGAAGTTCGTGAGCGACGCCGCCTACAAGGCGGTGCTAGAGCGGTTTGGCGAGCGCGGCGTCGTCGACCTGATCGGCGTGTCGGGCTACTACACGCTGGTCTCGATGGTGCTCAACGTCGACCGCCATCCGGCGCCCGAGAACATGCTCAAGTGAGGCGCTAGGCGAGCTCGCCGCGCACCAGCGAGGCGCCGCGGGCGAGGGCCTGGAGCTTGCCGAAGGCGGCCGCGCGCGAGAGGTACTTCATGCCGCAGTCGGGCGCGGCCACCAGGCGCTCGGGCGGCACGTGCTCGAGCGCGGCGCGGAGGCGGCGCGCGACTTCCTCGGCGCTCTCCACTCGCTCGGTGCCGAGGTCGATCACGCCCAGGACCACCGTCTTCGGCGCGAGATCCTTCAGCACGCCGAGATCGAGCCGCGGCTGCGCGGCCTCGATCGAGATCTGCGCCGCGCTCGTGTCGGCGAGCTGCGGCAGGAACGAGTAGCCGCTCGGCTTGTCGTGCACCGCGGCGGCATAGCCGAAGCACAGGTGCACGATGGTGGGGCCGGGAATGCCGGCGAGCGCGCGGTTGATCGCTTTCACGGCATAGCGCGCGGCGCGCTCGGGCCGCGCCTGGAGCCACGGCTCGTCGAGCTGGATCACGTCGGCGCCGGCGGCCTTGAGATCGCGCGCTTCGGCGTTCACTGCATCGGCGTAGGCGAGGGCGAGGGCCTCTTCGTCCTTGTAGTAATCGTCCTGCGCCTGCTGCGCCATGGTGAACGGGCCGGGCAGCGTGATCTTGATCACGCGGTCGGTGTTCGCGCGCAGGAACTGCACGTCGCGCACTTCGACCGGGCGGCTGCGCACGATCGGGCCGCGAATCCGCGGCACCGTGGCGCGCCCTCCGCTGCGGTTGATGGTCGTGCCGGGATTGCGCAGGTCGACTCCGCCGAGCGACGTCGCGAAGCGGTTCGAATAGCTTTCGCGGCGCATCTCGCCATCGGTGATGATGTCGATGCCCGCGCTCTCCATGTCGCGGATCGCAAGCAGCGTGGCGTCATCCTGGGCCTGCTCCAGCCAGGCGTCCTCGACCCGCCAGATCTCCGGCGCCCGCAGCCGCGGCACCTTCGAGCCGAGCTTGTCGCGGTCGATCAGCCAGCCGGGCTGGGGATAGCTCCCCACCACGGTCGTCGGCAGAATTTTGTTCATGTGACCTCGACTCGCATCGAACCGAGGCGCTCGATCGATGCGAGCATCACATCGCCCGGCCGGACCGGCCCGACGCCTTGCGGCGTGCCGGTCAGCAGCACGTCGCCGGGATGCAGCGTGTAGAACGAAGACCCCCAGGCGATCAGCTCCGGCACCTTGAGGATCAGGTCGCTCGTGTGCGCGTCCTGCCGCGTCTCCCCGTTCACCTGGATGGACAGCGCGAGCTGTCCCGGGTCCGGTATCTCGTCCGGCGTGGTCAGCCACGGTCCGAGCACGCAGTACGTGTCGGGCGACTTGCGCAGGCTCCTCTCCTCGGGCCCGCGGATCGTCATGTCGAGGCCGATGCAATAGCCGGCGATGCAGCCGGGCGCCTCGGCCGCGGAAACGTTGCGCGCCTTCCTGCCGATCACCACGGCCAGCTCGACCTCGTGGTCGTTCCGGCGGTCGAGGTGAACGAGCTTCACGCCTTCGCCCGGGCCGACCAGCGAGCTCGGCGCCTTCAGGAACATGCCTGCCTTGCGGATCTCGCTCACCAGGTTGCCGTGGTGGATGCCCTTGTCGGCGAGCGCCTCCTCGAGGTGCTTCTTGTAGTTGACCGGCGCGGCGATGATCTTGCCCGGGTTGGCGACCGGGCTGAGCAGCCTCACCTGATCGACGGGGATCGGGCTCGCGCGCCGCGCGGCCGCCAGCAGCTCCGGCAGCAGGTCACGCAGGGCGGCGATGAACGGATCGTGCCGCGGCAGCGGATAGGTGACCTGCGGCAGGCCGTCGAGAACCTCGGTCACGTCGCGGATGCCTTCGCCGGAGACGATGCCGACGCGATTGTCGTCAAACCGGCAGATCCGCATGACGCTGCTATTTTAGTTCACCGGGATGCTGTAATAGGCGCACTCGCCCTTGTGGGGACAATACGTCTGGTGCGCGGTCCGTGGCAGTTGCGTCACATCAACCATCGGAGACGAAGAGACACAAGCAGGAGAGGCTCTCGACCATGATCACGTCGCGTGAAATCCGACTGAAATCCCGACTTGTCGGCATGCCCAGTGCCGAAAATTTCGAGCTCGTCACGGTGTCGGTGCCCCGCCCGGGGCCGGGCGAAGTTCAAGTGCAAAACCTCTGGATGACAGTGGATCCTTATATGCGTGGCCGCATGGCCGATCGTGCGATTTATACGCCGTCGTCCCGGCCGGGCAAGGAGGTGCCCGGGGGCGCGATCGGGGAGATCGCCGCGTCCAACTCGACCATGTACGGCTGGCGCCCGAACTTCCAAGTCGGTGAAACGCTGCAGGGCGGCGCGATCGGCGAAGTTGCGGCTTCCGACGATCCTCGATTTAAGCCTGGCGATCTCGTCTCCTCTTGGTTCGGCTGGCGCGAACGGTTCAACGCACCTGCCGGAAGTCTGCAGAAGCTCGATACGTTCGGGCTCCCGCCCCAGGCATTCCTGGGAGTTGCCGGCATGCCAGGGCTGACGGCTTGGGTCGGCTTGCTCAAGATCGCAATGCCTAAACCTGGTGACGTGGTGTTCGTTTCGGCCGCCTCCGGTGCCGTCGGATCGGTCGTATGCCAGATCGCCAAGCTCAAGGGGCACACGGTCATAGGGTCGGCAGGCGGTGC
>Ga0137409_10001152_pt1 | contig 28671 bp, 27 predicted proteins | sample CZODoug1_16funga_FD_122059 | JGI IMG/M metagenome (GOLD analysis project Ga0137409, IMG submission 122059) | Vadose zone soil fungal communities from Angelo Coast Range Reserve, California, USA - CZODoug1_16fungal (Hybrid Assembly) | ecosystem: Environmental > Terrestrial > Soil > Vadose zone...
AAAATCAGCTCGATGAAGGACCTGCTCCCGTTGCTCGAGCAGACCGCCAAGATGGGCAAGCCCCTCTTGATCATCGCGGAGGACGTCGAAGGCGAAGCGCTTGCCACCCTCGTCGTGAACAAGCTCCGCGGCACGCTGCAGTGCGCCGCCGTCAAGGCCCCTGGCTTTGGCGACCGTCGCAAGGCCATGCTCGAAGACATCGCCACCCTCACGGGCGGCAAGGCCATCACCGAAGACCTCGGCATCAAGCTCGAGAACGTGAAGCTTGAGGACCTCGGTCGCGCCAAGAAGGTCGTCATCGACAAGGACAACACCACGATCATCGAAGGCGCCGGCAAGTCCGCGGACATCGAAGGCCGTGTGAAGCAGATCCGCTCGCAGGTCGAAAACACCACCAGCGATTACGACAAGGAAAAGCTCCAGGAGCGCCTTGCCAAGCTGGTCGGCGGCGTCGCCGTCATCAAAGTCGGCGCTGCCACCGAAACCGAACTGAAGGAAAAGAAGGCCCGTGTCGAAGATGCTATGCACGCCACCCGCGCGGCTGTCGAGGAAGGCATTGTCCCCGGCGGCGGCACGGCGCTGCTCCGCTGCATCTCCGCAATCGAGAAGCTGAAGCTGCATGATGACGAAGCTGTTGGTGTTGGCATCGTGAAGCGCGCCCTCGAAGAGCCTTCCCGCCAGATCGCTCTCAACGCCGGCCATGAAGGCGCCGTTGTGATCGGCAAGATCCGCGATTCCAAGGACGAAAACTTCGGCTTCAACGCCGAAACCGGTGAGTACGGCGACATGGTCAAGATGGGTGTTATCGACCCGGCCAAGGTCACCCGCCTCGCTCTGCAGAACGCAGCGTCCATCGCGGGTTTGATGCTCACCACCGAAGCTCTCATCGCCGACATCAAGGAAGACGACAAGAAGGCAGCGGCTGCCGGAGCCCCCGGCGCAGGCGGCATGGGCGGCATGTACTAAGTTTCTCCGGCTCGCCCGTAACTTCAATTCCAAGAGGGCATTCCGGGCAACCGGAACGCCCTCTTGCTTTTTGTCACATCCTCACTGCCATCAATGCGGCTTAGTTTCCGCCCAAACAGTGGCCGGTACGCTCACTTTGCGTTCTTCCACACGCAACCGCTCCCGGACCTCTGCGGTGATTTCGTAAGATCGCAAGCGCGCGGCCTGGTCGTAGATAAGCGCCGCAATCATCAGTTCATCGGGCTTCGTAGCCCCGATGAATTCATGCAGTTCCCGCTCCACCGTCCTGGACGCGCCAACGACCGAACAGGCCAGCGACTCGCCGGCCATGGCCTTTTCCGAGGGAGACCAATACGTTTCGATGTCGCCGATCGGCGGCGGAATTTGCCCCGGCGTTCCGCGCCGGAGTAGTGCGAAGGCTTGCTGGTGCGAAGTAAAAAGCCGGCGCGCCTCCCCGTCGGTAGCAGCGGCGACGACATTCACGCCCAGCATGGTGTAGGGCCGGTCGAGCTGCTTCGACGGCTTGAAGCCGCTTCGATACAGATGAAGCGCCTGCATCATGTCGGCGGGCGCGAAATGCGACGCAAAAGCGAACGGCAATCCCAGCATCGCCGCCAGCTGCGCGCCGAACAAGCTTGAACCTAGCAACCAGATGGGTACGCGCAGACCTGCGCCGGGGACCGCGCGGATTTTCTGCCCTGGTTCCGCAGGTGCGAAGTACGACTGCAACTCCAGCACATCCCGCGGGAAATCATCGCCGGTGGACTTACTGTCACGCCGCAATGCCCGCGTCGTCGGCACATCCGTTCCAGGTGCTCGGCCCAGGCCGAGATCGATGCGTCCGGGATACAGGGACGCCAGCGTACCGAACTGCTCTGCGATTACCAGTGGCGCATGATTGGGCAGCATCACCCCGCCGGCTCCCACGCGAATGGTCGTTGTGCCACCGGCCACGTGTCCAATGATGACCGCCGTCGCCGCGCTGGCAATGCCCGGCATGTTGTGGTGTTCGGCCAGCCAGAAGCGTCGATACCCCCATTCTTCAGCGTGCTGCGCGAGTTCCAGGGAGTTACGAAAAGCGTCCGCCGGAGTCGCGCCCTCGGCAATGGGCGCCAGATCGAGAACTGAGAATGGGATCATGCAAAACTCCCGAGCCGGACACAATAGAACCAGTCCAGCGGATATTCCGATGCTCAGTTCTTTAGATGAGTACGCCAGCCAAGTCGGCACACCCGGCTCCGCCCTCTTCGGCGCCGCCCTCTTCCAACTCCTCCGCCACTTACTCTCCTAGGGCCCGCCTTCTTAGTCGGGCCGCTTCCCCGCCGGCCGTGATTCTTCTTTGCGCTTTGTGGCATCCTATGCCCGAGGCGACAAGCAAGGGAAGGAACTCATGAATCCCACACCAGGAATGCCCTCTTCGGAGTCACCGCAGCTCAATTTTGCTCTGCTGGTCCTGCGCGTAGCCTGCGCGCTCCCATTTCTCTATCACGGCAGCGGTATTCTTTTTGGCGTTCTCGGCGGACCGGGACCGGCGAACTTTGCCGCTTTCATGCACGCGCCCGCGGCCGTCGGCTATCTCGTCGGCCTGGCCCAATTCGCCGGAGGCCTCGCCATTCTCACCGGCGCCTTTCTGCGCGTCGGAGCAGTCTGCGTGATAATCGTCATGCTCGGCGCCATCTTCCTCGTCCACCTGCCGCATGGTTTCGACATCAATCACAGCGGGTACGAATTTGCGCTCTCCGAACTGCTCCTTGCCTTCGGCTTGCTGATTGCCGGCCCGGGCGCCTATTCGCTCCGAAACGCTTTGCCCCCGCCACTTCGCAAGCTCTAAGAAGGACACCTCGCGCCACAACGGCTGGTGGCAGGGCTTTGCCGCGCTGGCGCAGCGTAAGTGCCGCACAGGCCTCGAGTCTGTCTCAAAAAAACAGAGACAGCCCTGCCCTATCCCAGCATCAGGCGGGTTGTTGGTAGAGGCCGATCACGTTTCCTCCCGGATCGCGGAACCTCGCCGTGATCTCGGGTGCGTCCGCGCCAATCGGCTGCACGATCTCGCCCCCTTGGGCTACCACCGCGTCAATGGTCGCGGCCACGCTGTCAACCATGATATAAAACCGGAGGCCGGGCTTTGCTGCGGGCGGGCGCCCGAGCACCCACGTGCCGCTCACTTCGCCGCTCGCATCGTCAAAAGCAGTGCTGCCATCGCCGCGTTTCCGGATAGTCCAGCCGAAGACCCGCTTGTAGAAGTCGGCCGAGCGCGCAATGTCTGCGGCGGGCATCTCGATGTAACAGATCCTTCCATTCGCAAGTGTGGGAGGCATTAGCATTCCCTCCAGGGAGTCGCCATTCTAGCAGCCCTCAAACTGAAATCAATTCCACACCGTCCAGCGAGTGGAACATGCCAAACGAGGCGAATAGTCTTTGGTACCCCGTCCGCGGGTTCCCGGACGGCGGGGCTTTTGAATTTCCCTCCATCCGGACATTGCCACCTCAGCCATCGCCAGTGTTATCATCATCATTCAGCGAGGGAAAACCTGCGATGACTGATGCGCGCTCACCATTCGCCACCGTCGAAGATGCCGTGGAAGAAATCCGCCAGGGCCGCATGGTCGTCCTCGTCGACGACGAGGATCGCGAAAACGAAGGCGACCTCGCCATGGCCGCCGAAAAAATCACCCCCGACGCCATCAACTTCATGGCCAAGTATGGCCGCGGCCTGATTTGCATGCCCCTCACGGAAGAGCGCTGCGACGAACTCCACCTCCCGCTGATGTCTCCCATCAACACTTCCGTTCACGGCACGGCCTTCACTGAAGCGGTGGACGCGCGCGTTGGCGTCACAACGGGGATTAGCGCTTCCGATCGCGCCATCACGATTCTGACGGCCATCGATCCAAAAACGAAGCCGCAGGACCTCGCGCGCCCCGGCCACATTTTTCCCCTGCGTGCGCGCAACGGCGGCGTGCTCGTCCGCGCCGGCCAGACGGAAGCCTCCGTCGACCTCGCCCGAATCGCCGGCCTCACTCCTGCGAGCGTCATCTGCGAAATCATGGGTGATGACGGCACCATGTCTCGCGTGCCGCAGCTTGTTGAATTTTGCAAGGAACACAACCTGAAGATGCTCACGGTGGCGGACCTCATTCGCTACCGCATGCAGCACGAGCGCTACGTCCGGCGCGTCGCGGAAGCGGTCCTGCCCACGCGCTTTGGCGGTTTCCGCATGATCGCCTACGCCAGCGACGTGGACCACGATCAGCACGTTGCCCTTGTGCGCGGCGATCTGGAAGGCGCGGAGCCGGCGCTGGTGCGCGTCCATTCGCACTGCCTCTCCGGAGACGTTTTCGGTTCCACCGCTTGCGATTGCAGCGAACTGGTCTCGCGCTCGCTGGCCGCCATCGCCAAGGAAGACCGCGGCGTTTTTCTCTACCTGCACCACACGGGACGCGGCTTCAGCGTCGAGACCGCCGAAGAGCCCGGTGCGCTCCCCCAGATTCATTTCCACAAGCGCGGCCAGCTCGATCGCGAGCCTGCGCGCCAGCGCATGGTCCAGCACGAAAGCGGCATCGGCGCGCAAATCCTGATCGACCTCGGCCTCAAGGACATTCGCGTCCTCACCAATCACCCGAAAAAAGTCGTCGCCCTCGAAGGCTACGGCATCCGCATCGCCGACCAGGTCCCCCTGCGCATCGACCAACCCAAGCCGACGCACCAAACCTTATGATCCAGCACACAAGATCCACTTCCATCTGTCATTCCGAGCGAAGCGAGGAATCTGCTTTTTCCTTCGGCGTCTAAAGTGGTGGCTCGTCGGGATCCCCAGCGGTTTGCGAAGACGCTGGTTGTGCAGAAGTTTTGATCGGTGATTTTCCGGGGGGCACCTTGGGTTTCGCGCGGCCGGAGCATCCCGTTGCTGGCGCCGCATTTTTGGAATTCGGTTTTCCCGCAGTCAGATATTTGCGCATTTTTTCGAGGCGCTTCGCCCCGAGCCCGCGAACGGCCAGCAAATCGTCCACGCTCTTGAACGGGCCATACGACTTGCGCATTTGCAAAATCTTCTCCGCCGTCGCCGGCCCGATTCCCGGCACTTGCTGCAGTTCTTCCGACGTGGCTGTATTGAGAGCCACCGGCTTGGCCCGCGGTTTTTTCTTTCCGGCGTCCGCTGAGGCGGAAAAGATCAAGCCGAGAAAAAGAACGATGGAAAGGAGTTGGATTGGAAATCGCCGCGGCATAGCGGCAATATAATTTTCCGACTAGATACACAAATCAACAACAAAAGGCGCATTCACTCCAGACGCTTCCCCTGCGCGTCGTAGATTTCAAGTTCGCCGAAGAGGGCGGCTTGCGATTCGATTTGCGCGCGGTCGCCGACGACGACAATTTGCATGTTTGCGGAGTCCAGATATTTGCGCGCCGTCGCGAGCAGGTCTTGCGGCGTGAGGGCGCGAACTTTCTGGCGATAGGTTTCGAGGTAGTCGTCCGGCAATTCGTTCAGCGCCACGGTGGAGAATTGCGACAGCAAGCCATCCTGCGTCGCCAGTCCCATGGAAAAGACTCCGCTCAGGTAATTTTGCGCGTCGGCCAGCTCCGGTTCCGGCACCGGCACGGACCGCAGTTTGTCCATCTCATAAAACATTTCCGTCAACGATGCCGCCACAACATCATTTCGCACCGCGGCCGAAACCGAAAGGTAGCCGTGCTGGCGCAGCGCATTTACTCCGCTGCGAGGACTATAGGTATAGCCTTTATCCTCGCGGATATTCATTACTAAACGGGAATTAAATGCTCCGCCATACAAACTGTTCGTGAGACCCAGCTTGATCCAGTCCGGATGCTTCCGTGTGATCACGTGGCATCCCGCAAGGAGCTGCGTCTGGACCGCTCCCGGCACGTGCACGAGATACACCCGTCGCCCGCGCGGATTCGCCGGAGCCGCAGCTGCGCTCGTCTCAGGTTTTTTTCCGGTCCATCCGCCAAATACTTTTTCGGCGGTCTTCAACATTTCCTGCGCGTCGAAATCGCCGACAAGCAGCAAGAGTCCATTTTCCGGCGTGTAAAATTCGCGGTAGACCGCCCGCAAATCTTCGCGCTTGTACGCGGCCACTTGCTCTTCGCTCGGCGACACTTGCCCGTAGGGATGCGCGCCGAACAAGACTTTACGCAATATCTCGCTCGCCAGAAATCCCGGTTGCGTGCGCTCCAACTTTACTTCTTCCAGCTTCTGCCGCCGTTCGCGTTCGAATTCGGCTTCCGGAAATGCCGCTTCGCGCGCCAGTTCATTCACCAATCCCAGCAGCGGTTCCGAGAATTCCGACAAACCAGCAAACGAAATTGCGCTGGTATCTGCTCCGGCGCTGGAAGAGAGGTCCGCGCCGATGCGCCGCAGATCTTCTTCGATCTGGCGGCTTGCGCGCTTCGTTGTTCCGGTGCGCACCACCGTCGCAGTCATTTCCGCGAGCCCCGGAGCGCGATGAATCGCAGCTGCGTTTCCTGAGCGAAAAAACAGTTCGCCATGAAACCTGGGAATCGAGTGCGCCTCCGCAAGAATGACTTCCAGTCCGTTCGAAAGCCGCGCCTTGGTCCGTTTCGGCCACGTCACCGCGCGTTCCGCCGCGAGGCCAGGAACTCCGTTGGCCACTTCCACAACGCGAGTCGCCATTACGCCGCCTCCTTCGCGCCCGCGTCCGCGGGTACTCCGGCCTTGACCGGCGTGCGAAACACAATCGCGCGTCTTTCGTTTCGCAGATATTTTTTGGCCACGGCTTGGATCTCTTCGCGCGTGACGGCAAGAAACCCATCCAGAATGGTGTTCACTAGTTGCGGATCGTTATCGAACAGCGTGAAGCACGCGAGGAGATGCATCAGGCCGTACTTCGGCATGTAGCCACCCCGGCCGCCTTCCAGCGTTGCGAAATAATCCGAGCGCCACTTCACCTTCAATTGTTCCAGCTCGTCCGCGCTGATGCCCTTTTCCTGCACTTCGCGGATCACCGCATCAAACGCTTGCAGAGTCGCTTCGTTCGAATACTCGGGCTTGTGGAGAATGCGCGTGGTCATTTGCGTCGGCCCGTTGTAACCGAAGATGTCGTCAATTCCGCCGCCGGCATCGACGGCAATCTGTTTCTCCAGCACCAACTCGCGATGCATTCTTCCCGCGCGTCCGCCGTGCAGAGCCTGATCCAGCAGCGCCATGGCGCACCAATCGACCGTGCGCCTTTTTGGCAACACGTATCCAATGGCCATCGCGGGTAACGTCCCGAATTTTTCCTCCACGTTGCCGCGCCGCTCCTCTGCTTGTTCGGGCTCGCTGGGATCGGCGAACGGCGGCGGCGCTCCCGCCGGAATCTCGCCGAAATGCTTTTTTGCCAGCGCGATGCCTTCTTCCGCTTTCACATCGCCCAGCACCAGCAACACGGCATTATTCGGCACGTAGTACGTCTTGAAAAATGACTGTACGTCGGCCAAGTCCGCGGCATCGAGGTCGGCAAAATCACCGTAAAAATTGTGCGCGTTCGCCCAATTTCGAAACGCCACCGGCGGCATGTCCAGCCACGGGAAACCGCCATATGGCTGGTTCATCACGTTGACGCGAACTTCTTCCTTCACGACGTCGCGCTGGTTCTTCAGATTTTCATCATCCACCTTCAAAGCGCGCATGCGGTCCGCTTCGAGCCACAGCACGCGTTCCAGCGCATTCGAAGGGACCGCTTCGTAGTAGTTCGTCACGTCGTAACTCGTCGAGCCGTTCAGCACGCCGCCACTGGAATTGACCAGCTTGATGTGTTGCATCTTCGGCGCGTTCGCGGAGCCCTGAAACATCATGTGTTCGAACAGATGCGCAAACCCGCTGCGCCCCCGCGGCTCGAGGCGGAATCCGATTTTGTAATACACGCCCACGGTAACCACCGGCGCCGTGGTATCCGGCGCGACCACCACGTTCAAACCGTTTGCCAGCTTCGTACTTTCCATCCGAATCTGGAGTCGTTTCACGCATTGCCCCCTATGGCCTCTGCTTTTGGTTTCTTTTCCAGGGAAATCTTTTCCAATTCGGCCAACATCCCGGCAGCATCTTTTGCGAGCACGCGCGCCGCCAGGTGACTTAGCATATCGTAGGCCTGCGCAAATTCTTCCGGCGATTCCTGAAGTGCGTCCAAATGCGCCCGCACCACTTTGTAATCGCCCCGAGAGAGCGGACCGGTCCACGCCGCGCGTGGCCCTAACGTTTCCAAATTCTCCAGAACCTGGCGCGTCAGCGGCAACAACGCGCGCACGGCTTCGCTCCGCCTCATCCCAAGCGAGAGGAGCAACTGCATGGCGGCTTCCTCAAGCGCGAGCACATGACCGGCGGCCATCGCTGCTGCCGCGTGATACAAGATTTTCTTGCTTCCCGCGATGTGCACGGGCGATCCGCCGAGCGCTCGCGCGATCTGCCGCGCTACCCGGACCGCATGCGTTTCCCCTTCAATCGTAAAAACCTTGCCTTCCAGCGACGGCACCGCGACTCCGCTGAACGATTGCAGCGGATGTATCGATCCAACCGTCGCGCCTTGCATTTGCAGGGCATCGAGCACACGAGAGTCCATCGCCCCACTGGTATGCAGTACAACTTTCCCGCGCAACTCTTCTTCGCCGATCCGCGCCAGTTCTTGCCCAACAATCGCGATTTCGTCATCGGGTGTTGCGATCAGGATCACCCGCGATGCCAGGATCTGCCGCGTCATTCGGGCGCAAGCTTTCCCTGCTCCAATGAACCGAACGGCCCGCCGCGCGCTCGCGTCGCTGCGGGTAACGACTGCGCCAATCTTCCACCCCAGTTCGCGGAGCCGGCGTCCCAGCGCTCGTCCGACGCGTCCCGCCCCGATGATGGCCAGGCTATTTGGCATCCCGTGTTAGGATAACCCGAGGGCAACGCTGACACCAATTTCCATGCATCTTTTCGGACTGGTCCTCTTTGGTTTCATTGCATTCTTCTGGCTCACCCACGGCCTCCGCGTTGCCTATGGCACCATGCGCCTTCCTTGGATCAAGGATTTCGCGCCCGCATGCGACGCCGATTGTCCGCGCATCTCGATTCTCTTCGCGGCGCGTGACGAAGAAGAAAAACTGCCCGCCGCACTTGCCACGCTGATGGAAATTGATTACCCGGAGCTGGAGGTAATTGCGGTCGATGATCGGTCGCAGGACTCTACCGGCCGCATCCTCGACGAGTTCGCTGCCGTGCATCCGCGGCTTGGGGTCGTCCACATCACGCAACTACCCGCTGGGTGGCTCGGCAAACCTCACGCCGTCCAGAAAGCCTACGAAGCCTCCAAGGGCGATTGGCTGCTCTTCACTGATGCCGATGTGCGGTTTAAGCCCGATGCCCTGCGCCGCGCCATTGCTCTCGCGAAAGCGCGCAACCTGGAGCACCTCACGCTCATGGGCGATGTCGAAATGGTTGGCTTCTGGGAGACGGTGCTTATTACTTTTTTTGGCATGGCGTTTAACATTGCCATCGATCCTTATCGCGTGGCCAATCCCAATTCACGCGCTTATATCGGGGTTGGCGCGTTCCAACTCCTCAAGCGCGCCGCCTATGAAGCCAGCGGCACCCACCGCCGCCTGGCCATGGAAGTTGTGGATGATATGAAATTGGGAAAAATCGTCAAGCAATCGGGCTTTCGTTCGGGAGCGGGTATTGCGCAGGATTTCGTCGTCGTGCGCTGGCACGCCGGCCTCGGCAATCTGATTCGCGGCGTCACGAAAAATTTCTTCGCCGGCGTGGGCTACAGCGTGGCTGTCGTGGTGATTGCCGTTACCGGTCTTCTGCTCATGAACGTAGCACCAGTCTTCGGTATTTTGTTCGGCCACGGGTGGATTCGCATTTTCGCGGCAATCGCCTTGGTCATCGCGCTCTGCTTCCACACCGGCGTGGACATCGGCATGCGTGTTTCGCCGTTGTACGCGTTCACGCATCCTCTCGGTGCGCTTCTCTTCAGCTACATGCTTCTCCGTTCGACCGTCGTTACGCTCAAGCAGGGCGGCATCATTTGGCGTGACACGTTTTACCCGCTGGACGATCTGAAACGTGGCGTAGTTTAGTTTGCCGGCTCCGCCGACGCGGGAGTTGCTGCCATTGAAAACAGTCCGGCCACATCCTTTTGCTTTAGTGAACGGATGCGATCACGGAGCTGCGCCGCTTTTTCAAATTCAAACTTCTTGGCCGCTTCGCGCATTTGGGTTTCAAGTTGTTGCAGCATCTCCGCGAGCTGCTGTTCGCTTTTGATGTTCGCAGTGGCCGCATCGAGGCTGGCATCGTCCACCGGCACGGTCACGTAATCCGCCTCGACGATTCTCGCCAGTTCCATATCCACGGACTTAATAATCGACATCGGGGTGATATTGTTCTCTTTGTTGTACGCGACCTGCTTCGCGCGCCGCCGGTTCGTTTCGTCGACGGCCTGATTCATCGAGTCCGTCCGCCGGTCCGCATACAGAATCGCTCTTCCCTCGATGTGCCTGGCGCAACGTCCAATCGTCTGGATCAGCGACGTCGTGCTTCGCAAGAATCCCTCTTTGTCCGCATCCAAAATGGCCACCAGTGACACTTCGGGCAGGTCCAAACCCTCGCGCAGCAAATTGATTCCGATGAGCACGTCAAATTCCCCGCGCCGCAAGTCGCGCAAGATTTTGATGCGGTCCAGCGTTTCCACTTCCGAGTGCAGATAGCGGCACCTGACGCCAATCTCCGTAAAATACTCGGACAAATCCTCCGCCATGCGCTTCGTCAGCGTGGTCACCAGCACGCGCTCGTTTTTCTCAGCGCGCACGCGAATCTCTTCCAGCAGGTCATCCACCTGGCCCTTCACCGGACGAATTTCCACCTGGGGGTCCACCAGGCCCGTTGGCCGAATCACCTGTTCCACGATCACCCCGCCCGCCTTTGTGAGCTCATACGGCCCGGGCGTTGCGGAGACGTACACCACCTGATTGATGCGGTGTTCGAATTCCTCGAACGTCAACGGCCGGTTATCCAGCGCGGAAGGCATTCGAAAGCCGTAATCCACGAGCGTTTGCTTGCGCGCGCGGTCACCGTTAAACATTCCGCGCACCTGCCCTACCGTCTGGTGCGATTCATCAATGAACAACAGGTAGTCCTGCGGCACGTAATCCAACAGCGTCGGCGGGGCTTCCCCCGGCAAACGGCCGCTCAAATGGCGCGAATAATTCTCGATGCCGTGGCAGTAGCCGATGGTGCGCATCATCTCGATGTCAAACATAGTGCGCTGTACCACGCGCTGGGCCTCGACGAATTTTCCCTGCTTCTCCATTTCTTTCTTCCACCACCAAAGCTCTTCTTGAATGCTCACGATGGCGCGGTCCCGCTGTTCCTGCGGCATCACGTAATGCGTCTTCGGATAAATCGGCACGCGCGACAAATTTTCCTGCCCCGCGCGCACCTCCCCGGTCACGGGATCGATCTGCCGCAGCGCATCGATCTGGTCGCCCCACATTTCGATGCGGTAACCCTGATCCTCATACGTGGGGTAAATTTCGATCATATCGCCGCGCACGCGGAACGTGCCGCGCCGCAAGTCCTCGCTGCGCTCGTACTGAATATCGACGAACTTGCGCAAGAGCGCTTCGCGCGACGTCTGCTGCCCCTTTTCCAGCATGACCAGCATGCCGTAATAGGCTTCCGGTGAGCCGAGGCCGTAAATGCAAGACACGGAGGCGACGATCACAACGTCGCGGCGTTCGAAAAGGGAACGCGTCGCGCTCATGCGGAGCTTGTCCAGCTCGTCGTTGATGGTCGCTTCCTTGTCGATGTAGATATCCGCGGAGGGCACATACGCTTCGGGCTGGTAAAAATCGTAGTAGCTGACGAAATATTCGACGGCGTTCTCTGGAAAGAATCCCTTGAACTCGTGATACAGCTGCGCAGCCAGAGTTTTGTTGTGCGCCAGAACCAGCGCGGGGCGATCGGCCTGCTCAATGAGCTTGGCCATGGTGAAGGTCTTGCCCGACCCGGTCACGCCAAGGAGCACCTGTTGCTTCTCGCCGGCTTCCACGCCGCGATAGAGCTGATCAATCGCCGCGGGCTGGTCGCCGCGCGGCTGATAATTGCTGTGCAGCTTGAATTTCATGGGAAGAGTCTCCTGCAGTCCTACCGGCCTCTGGCGAAACCTTTATTATACTCCGGCACGCAAGCTCTGCTTTCGATAGCGAAAAGTATCGCAGTTTCGAATTAGGGTTGTTTCAGCGGCGTTTCCGTCACTAATAGCACTTCTGAATGGCTCTTCGCGTCAACGTTGTAGTGCACCCGGTTCGAGTCATCGGCTTTGGCCACCACGACATCCATGAATTGGCTGGTCTCTTCCGACGCGCGCACGACGAGGCCGCTCTTCAGGGAAATATACGTGATGATTTCGCCGGCGCCTTTCGCAGTGCCCATGGTCCGCAACTCGTGAAGTTTAAAATCTTCGGGGGTCGCATCTTTCGATGACGATTTCTGTTTCAGCGTTGCCGTCGTTAGGAGCACCGCACAAGTATCGGGAGGGCCGCTGGAGGCGGAGACATCTCCCGTGATGGAAAGCTGACTCGCCTGGCATGGTTCGTCTCTTACGTAGATCGACTCCCGCGCCCAATGCAATCCGGCGATCGGCGCTCCCGCCTGTTCCGTTTGCTGCGACTTCCATTTTTCGCCGAACTTCATTCCGTTTGCAGGAAGCGTCCACACCAGCGCAAAACGCGCCACCCACTGCTGCCAGGCCTGCTGCTGCTCGGGAAAAAGAGAATCCAAACCTTTTACACTGTTTACCGAGCCATCCGATGAAATCGTGAACTCGATGCTCTTGCCGTCGGGGTCCACACGCTGTTTGTCCCCATCGGACTTTTTGTCACCCGGCGCCTTCAACCGCACACCAGAGTCCAAAGTCAGAAACTGACCACGCGCGCGAATCGCCGCCTTGCTGCCCAGCTCCTGTGCATCCAGGATTTCAACCCGCAGCAAACCGTGAGCATCGATCTGCGCCGCATTCGGCGCCATGGGCGCGACAACATTGCTTTCGGTCTTAACGGTTTTGTCGCTCTGAAAGCGGATGAGGTAGGTGATGGTTTGTCCGGGATGCAATTTGGGCAGGAGATGGACGCGTCTTTCGCCGGCGCCGAGAGTGGCGGCTGCAAGAAGAAACATCCCGGCAATCCGTTGTAGTTGGCGTCTCATGGCACTGCTACTGCTTCGCAAGTCTTCGGAGACTTCTCCGCTCATGGATTTCATTCAAATGTCTGAAGGTCAATCCGCGGGCTGCCGGACGCCCGCCTCTTCTACCGAAACTTTCGGTCCATCGAGAGGCCCTGAAATCTTCAGCACGTGTCCAGTTCCGGAATAAACCGCCTTGTGGTCTTTGCTTTTTCGCGCGTTCGTCGTTTCGATCGCTAAGTCAGCGTTTCGCCCAAAGCTGAGTGTTCCATTCACCAGCGTCAACTGTTGCCCGCCATCGAGCCGAAAATCCTCCAGCAGGATGCTGCTGTCCTGTAAACGTAGTGAGCCTTCACCCGTGGCCCAACGCGAGACTCCTGCATGCGCCGCTCCGTCCGCGACGCTGGCGTTCACATCCCAACCGCGAAACTCCACCTTGTTCAAATGAAATTCGCCGCGGCCGGCCAGCTTCGCCAAAAGGTCGTCGCGGCCCACGCCTTCGGTTTTCAGGCGCAAAGTCCCCGAAGCCACGCCACCCAATCGCTCCGCAATTCGCCCCGTTCCCGGCAGTTGCGCCAGGTTCACGCGTTCCACTTCCGCGGCGATCTCATAGACGGGCCGCGGCAAGAAGTTTGCATTTATTTTTGCCCGCACTTTGCCGCCCGCCCATTCCGCCTGCGCTTCACGCACATCGAGTTGGAGATCATGGAGAGACCCCTTTGCCAGAACTTGCTCGAGCTTCAACTTTTCGATCGTCAATTGCGCAATGCCCAGCTCGCCTTCCGCATTCACGCGGCGGACCAGTTCACTCGCCGGCGCGCTCGGCGCAGATCCACCGAGAAGCTGGGGCAAGAGCCGCTGCAACCAACTGGGCCGCGCTCTCGGCCCGACCCAGCGATCCAGGTCCGCCGCGTTCAACTGGTCCGCGTACAAATGAAAATTCCAATTCGCCCCATTTTCCCCATCGGCCCTTGCGGTTTCCTCAATGTTGCCCGTCCACATCCCGCCAAATCCTTCGACTCTCATGACGCCCGCGATGCGCCGCCCGTCGATCCACTCCAACGCACTTTCGGATATTTTCAACGGCTGGTTCAACCCTGCCACAGTCAAATTCGCTTTGTTAAAAACAATCCTGCCATTCCACCGACCGGTGAGCGGCTGTTTCCAGTCCCACCTCGTGACCGCAGTCGCCTGACCGCTCAATTCCCAGCCGTGATTCAGCTGGTGGCCAAACGCCGCAGATAATCTCAGAAAATCCTCTACCTTGTTGAAGTTTCCTTCGATACTGATGCTTCCTGCATGCGTATGTAGATCGTGCGCAAACGTCAGGTCCGCGGCATTTTCCATCGCCAGCGCCACACGCCGCCGCTTCGGCGCCATTACGTCACGAATTTCGCCTCCAAGAGCAACGCGCACCGGCCCAATTGCCAGGACGCCGCGCTCGCGGCCTCCGCTCATTGAACCGATTCGAACCGGCTCCGCAAAACCAGGCACTCTCACGATTCCGCCGCCGCTCGAAAGTGCCGCCGATTCCAGCACCAGCGGCCACCCGCGCAGGATCATCCCACCCGTAAAATACTGTTCCGCCGTGACACCCTCCGCCACGTCCGGATGAAACGCGCGATACCAGGCCAACATGTCCGACGCCTGTATCCCCACCGAATCCAAGCGCAATTCCATCGACGGTGCGTTCCCGCCAGTGAGGCGGAACATTCCGCGGAGATTCGATCGCGGCCCTTCCACAGCGATTTCTTCCGCGACCAGGCTCGCTACGCCGACGTTCCAACGTCCCTTCACGTTCACATTTAGGCGGGGGTTGTCAGCACGTTCCGTCAGATCCCAGCGGTGCATCTGCCTGACGCGTCCCTGCACGGAAAATGCCCAGTCTCCTGGACCATCGCCCGTGGCGACGCCGCTCTTCGCCGTGGCATCCAGCGCGAACACGCCGCGCAAACCGTAATCCTGTCCGCGGAAGAGCCGGAAGACGTCCGCCAGCGACGCCTCGCTCCAGTGCAAAGTGACTGCTGCGGGCTGTAACCGCGTCGAAGTCCCTGCCACGTCGCCAACGACTTTGATCGTTCCCGCCGATTGCAGGGAAACTCCACTCCGCCATGGCTGGGCGTCCAGTTGCAATTGCCAGCGCCCAGGCGAGATCTGCTCCACACTCCCCGAAACACTCGTGAACGCAAAAGGTAACTTATCATTCCCGGTCTTAAAGTTGATTCGACCTTCATCGAATTCGATTCTTTCCAGCCGATTCACTGGAGCGACCGGCGAGGGCGGTCCATAGACGCGCCCGCTTTGCGCGGGATTGGGCTTTGCCGGCGGCAGCCACCTCTCCAGGTTCCAGCGGCCTTCCGAATTCCGCACCAGAATCAGGCTCGGCTTGTTGAGCGACATGGTCCCAAATTCAAAATGCCCGCGGAGCAGGCCCCTCCATCGCAGGCCGGCGCTCAGGTGTTCCGCACGAAGAAAGTATTCGTGGCCGAACGCGGGGTCCTCGCCCACGGTCACACCGTTGGCATCCAGTCGCGGACTCGGCAGAATCCGCGCGTCGAAACTCTCGACTTCCACTTGCCGTCCGAACGCTCTTTCCAGATGTGCCGCCAGGTACGCATGCACGCGGTGGGTTCGCGCCAGAATAGACACCCCGGCTTGCAAGACGATGACGAGCACTACGATCACCAGCGCCGGTTTCCACCACTTTTGCAGCTTGCTCATCTCGCTCGGAAGTTTCGCAGAGTCATACGCAAAAAGGTAGGGGCGAGCCTGTAACCTGAACGGACTGAAGAGTTTGCTTGCAGTTGTTTTCTCTATCCCCGATCGGAATTCTAATGCACAGTACGGAGCATCCGGCTCCATCGCGTTCGAGACGGCAAATGCACCAGCGTCTCGAAAACGCCGGACAACCGCGACCAGAAAGTACTTTCCCCACTGTAGTCGGCGCTCTTCGCATCCACAGACCAGTAAATCAGGAACGGCCGCCCCATGATGGCATCCCGATCGACGAATCCCCAGTAGCGGCTGTCCAGGCTGCGGTCGCGATTGTCCCCCATCGCGAAGTATCTGCCCGCCGGCACGATGATTTCATCCCCATGCATGTACTTGCGCATTTCATGCGCCCATTCCGGTTGCATCGCGGAGGTGATCAATTGCCTGCTCGGCGGAGGAAAGTTGTAGTTCAAGGGGTCATAAGGGGCGCCGGAATCGTGAACGACATAGGGCTCCGGCAGCGCTCTCCCGTTGATGAATATCTCCTGGTCGACCAGCTTCAAACGATCTCCAGGCAAACCGATGACGCGCTTCACGAAATGCTGGTGATCGGCATAGGGGTATTTGAAAACAATGATGTCGCCGCGTTCCAGTTGCCGGTAAGGCAGCACTTTTTCGTACCAGGCCCCGGTTCCGCCAAAAATAAACTTGTTCACCAGCAAGTGGTCGCCAATCAGCAGCGTGCCTTCCATCGATGCCGACGGAATCTTGAAGGCCTGTACGATGAAACTTGTGCCGAAGAGCGCCAGAATCACCGTCACCAGAAGTGACTCCAGATATTCGGAAATCGTGGTCTGGTCCGGACGGTGCTCCTGCTTCTCTTCCGGCGCCCGTTCTTCGATTTCTGTCACTGTCTCGTCCGGCATTCCGCCTCAGCCTTTCGCTTCCGCCCGTTCGAGTTGTTCCAAAGCGCTTTGGGCCGCACGTTGCTCCGCCTCTTTTTTCGTGCTGCCTTCGCCTGTCGCCATGCACTCCCCGTCAATCCAGACTTCGATCTGGAAAACCTTTTGGTGGTCGGGGCCGCTCTCTCCGGCAACGCGATATTCCGCCGGCGTCCGCCCCTGCCCCTGCAAGAGTTCCTGCAATGCGGATTTGCGATCGGACTCCGAGATGCGCTCACCGCGCTCCTCGAGCGCCTGCTCGAACAGAACCTTTCGCAACACCTGGCGCGTAGCACCCAGTCCGCCATCGAGGTAAACCGCAGCCACTACTGCTTCGAATGCATCGGCCAGCAGCGTTTGCTTATCCCGCCCGCCGGTTTTCTCTTCCCCGCGTCCCAACCTCAAGTGCTCTCCCAAGCACAGCCGTCGTGCAGCCGTCTCCAGGGAACCCGCATTTACGATCCGCGCACGGCTCTTGGAAAGCTGCCCTTCGCTCCACTCCGGAAAGGTCGCCAGGAGATATTCGCTCGTAAGCAGCTCGAGGACGGCATCTCCAAGGAACTCCAGCCGCTCATTGTCCCTGGGAAGCAAGGCAGGGACAGCTTCTTCGGCGCCAGCTGCGCGCAATTCGGGGACTGCCGAGCTGTGGGTCAACGCCCTCTCGAGGAGCTCCCTTGTTGAAAACTTGTACCCTAGACGCTCCTCGAACGCTCCGTCCGCGATCCGTATATCCTGTTGCATAAATTCCGCCCTGACGGCGGCCTGGCTTACTTCGGCGCGCTCAATTGCGTCGCGCCAAGCTTCTTCGCATCATCCGCCTGGGTCTTGCAGGTCCCCTGCATGGGCCCCGCCATGGTTGCACACTTGTTGAAGGCCGCCACCGAATCATCGAAATGCGACGTGACCTTGTTCGCCATTCCCAGCAAGTAGTAGTTCACGGGGTCCGGATTCGGATCGATCTTCACAGCCTGCTCGAGCTCCGGAATCGCTTCTGCATTCTTTCCCCGCCGCACATAGACCAACCCCAATCCGCTGTGGGCCATCGCAAGCGTCTGATTCTTCGCGGACGTAAAGGCTTCATCGGTCAGGTTCTCGGGCTTCGGGAGCGTTGGCGTAATTTCGATGGCTTGCTTGGAAAATTGCTCGGCTTTGGCCAGCACCTGCAGGGCAATGGGATCGGATGCACTGCCACGCAAGGTTCGAGGCAGCGTCTGCCCCAGCAGCGCGAGCGTAGAGACGTCGTTCGGTACCAACGCGATTTCCTTTTCGCCGTATTCCTGCATCTTTTGCGTATTCCCGGCCTGCAAGTAGGCATAGGTCAACGACCCGTACACAGGAGATTTGTAGCGGCTCTCGGGATATTTCAGGAGAAATGCTTCACCTGTCTCGACCTTTTTCGCGGCATCACTCGGATTCACGGCCTGAAAGGCCTTGTACGCCGCATCTTCTTCCGCATTCACCGGCGCCGGCGCGTCCAGCGTCAGAGGTGTAGCCTCCGGCGTCTTCGGTTTGTCGCTCTGCTTCGCCGGAGGCTGGCTCTGGCTTCCCTGGCCATATTGCGAGGCCTGCGCGGCTGCGATTCCACTCCCGCACACCAGCAGTCCCGCGACGGTTGCCGCTCCTAACCAGATATTCCAGTTCTTTCTCATCCGTTTTCTCCTCTTCCCTTCTTGCTTCACTCAAAATCGACCTATGTTCACGGCCGCGCTGTGGGTTTATCTCCGCCAAACGCCGCGAGCCCTTTTTGCGCCGCTAGTTTTGCCTGCTCCGGCCCGCCTTCCACGCTCAGCACGGACTGATACTCCATTTTCGCTACTTCGGGATTCCCCTCATCATCGAAAATCCGCGCGAGGTAAACGTGCGACCACGCCAGCACCATGGGATCTTGAGTCGCCGCATGTTCACCGGCGGTCAGGCGCCCGAATACCTGCTTGGCTCTTGCCGCATCGTGATCCAGGAGCGCCACCAATCCAATTCCGTACCACGCCCGCGCCTGATCCGGATATCTCGTCAGAACTTTTTGAAATGATGCCTCCGCCGCGCGCGGATTTTTCTCCGCGATCCGCCGCTCCCCCTCCGTCAGCGCCGTAATGACTTCCGCATCATTCGGCACAGTCGTCGGTGCCGCGTTTCTCCGGCGCGCCACTTCTTCACTGGCCGCTTCGTCCTCCGGCTTGGCCGTCTCGGCCGGCGCGAATTTCACCGCCGTTAACCGCTTCGCCTCAGCTCCCGCGTCGATGGCTCTCACCAAATCCGGAAAAAAGAGCTTCATCGACGGTTCGGAGTTTTCGAATTTGGGCAGCGCCCCGAAGAGCGGTTTCACCAGGACGTACCCGTCTTCATCGTCACGGGTCATCGCCGCTTCCCGTTCGCCGGGCGACATGCGCTTCAGTTTCAGCTCCACTGCACGCACCGTGCACTCCGCAAAGTACGACGCAAAGTCGTCTTTTAGCTCCGGCGCAATACGCGGGGCAGTGGCGGCCTTCTCAAATAGCGCGTGTTTGACAGCCGTAACGTGCGGATACATCAGAGGGAGCGGGTCCAGCAGGAAGTGCAAAAACGCGTGACGTACCACGTCCGTGGGAATCGCTTCTCCGCCGCTCAGCACCAGCGCATAGTGATCCCCAAAATTTCTTACGTTGGTGATGCGCCCCACCAGCGGTTCGACGACGATCGCAAATGTCCGCGGCCCGGACGGCTCGAGGATTTCGCGCAGATATCCCGACGCGACGAAAACAATCTGCGACACCGGATCATGCAGCCGCTCGACTTCGCGGTTATAAATCGGCTGCACTTGCCGCCACAGTTGCCCAATTTTTTGTTCCTGATAATAGTTCGAAAGGATTTCGCTGAAACCCTCGAGCGCAATTACTTCCGGTGGCAACTCATCTCGCCTCAAAACCGGCTGAAACGCGGGCGCGGGGCCCGACACCAGGCCAAACCACAGATACCTTGAAAGCGTCGTCCCGGGATCACGCAGTTCATGATGCCGGTAGAACTCCCGCACCACTTCCACGGCCGGGCCTTGTTGCTGCCGCAGGCGCTCCCTCATCTGCGCCCGGAACGCCGTCCAATTGTCGGAGCTGACGTTCGATTCGAAACCCGCCGCCAGCAGCGCGCAGATCGTTGTAAACATCGCCTCGCTGCCGTCCACACTTACTGTGCTCTGCGGCGCGGTCCTGGTGCGCGGCCGTGATGCAGGCGCTTGCGCCGATGGGGCCGTTGGTGTTTGCACCTGCACGGGCACAGGCGCTTGGGCCTGTCCGGCCGCCGGCAGCGCCATCAGCGCGCACAATCCAAACAACTGCATGTGTCGTTGAAGTTTTTTCATGCCTTTTGCCGCAGTCCTCACTCGGGCCAGTCGCTGTTTCTATTTCCGCCTGTCGCGGTTCTCCGCACGGAAGCGCGTATCTGGGAGCGGTCCATGTCCTCTCGCAATTCTACGGCATCTTGCCAATCTACAAGCCCCAAACGCACTCCGTCAAGGAATCCCGCAGCTTCTCTCCGAACCCTCAGCGGCCTTACCATCTCTGCGTTATCCTTGCTTTCGCCATGCGAGTCTAATACCCGACCGGGACAACGCTTGCGCCGGCCCGGGGCATCTATAATAGTAGAGATGCTCCGTGGCTCTGCGCGGGATGGCCCGCTCCCATGATTCGACCTCACATCACAATATTGCAATTTATTCTCGGACTCTCTTTCGTCGCGACAGCTTTCCCACATGCTCTTCGCGAGCACCTCGTCCCCGAGAACACTTCGCCGCCACAGCAGAAAGTCTCGCCCAAGCAGGACTCGCAGAATTCGCCTTCCGCGCAGGCGCCCCCGGGGAAAAAGCGGCTCTCCCAGGAAGTTCAGTTGACGGGCGAACAACCCTGGATCGACACAACCATCGACATTCAAGCTGGCGAACACGCGCTTATCACCGCCACCGGCAAGCTCCGTTACGCTGACGCGAAGGACGACAACGGCCCGGACGGCCTCCCCCGCGGCTTCAGGGATCTTCTCCGCATTCTGCCGTTTAATGAAGCTGGGCGTGGCGCGCTCATCGGCCGCATCGGCGAAAAAGACACCACTCAGCCTTTCGTAATCGGCGCCCGCCGCGATGTTATTGCCCCAGTCTCGGGCCGCCTTTCCGTCGGCATCAATCAGACCACCGATGACACCGGCGACGGCAACTATGCCGTGCGCATCGAGGTGTACTCGCCCGTGGGTGGCAACGCGCGCGTCATCGCCAGGCAAATCAACTCACTTCCCGGCATCGATAAAGATCTCTTCTCCAAGATCCCGCGCCGCATCGCTGACAAAGAAGGCAATTCCGGCGACATGGTTAATTTCTTGATGCTTGGCTCTGAAGCCGCCATGCAGCGCGTTTTCACTTCCGCTGGCTGGGTCAAGGTTGACGCTGACGTTGCGGACACCATTCTCCACGGCTTGATCGGCGGCCTTTCGAAGGAATCCTATTTGACCATGCCCATGAGCCCGCTCTACCTCTTTGCCCGCCCGCAGGATTACGGCTGGGCCCATGCCGAGCCCATCAGCGTCGTGGCCTCCCGCAATCACCTGCGCATCTGGAAGGCCCCGTTCCAGGTTAAGGGCGAGACTTTGTGGGTCGGCGCTGCCACCCACGACATCGGATTCGAACGCGATCAGCGCAACGACGGCATCACCCACAAGATCGATCCCGACATCGATCTCGAGCGCGACTACGTCGAAAAAACTCTCACCTCCACGGGTCTCGTCACCGAAATTTCCCACTTCCTACCCGACAATCCTCTGAAGGAAGCTAAGACGGCCACCGGCGGCACCTTCCATTCGAACGGCAAGGTGCTGATCCTCAAGCTCGACGAATCCATCCCTAAATCCTGAATTGAGTGTCCTCCGCCTCGTAATCTGGCGGCGCAACTCCCGCTCTTCCGGCTAGTCGCGCGATCACTTTATTTCCTCTTGCCTTCCGCACGAAAATGACTATAATGACTATGATGACTATTTTCTGCGTGAGGTGCCCTTATGCCCAAGACCCAATGGACTGTAGCCGAAGCCAAAGCTAAATTCAGCGAGGTCCTTGACCGTGCCCGCTCAAGCGGCCCGCAAACTATTACGCGTAACGGCCAACTCGCAGCCGTCATCGTCTCGGCTGAAGAATGGGAGCGTAAGACCCGCCGCGTCGGAAACCTCGCGGAATTCTTTGCCGCCTCGCCTCTGCGCGATTCCAATTTGCAACTGAAACGAGTGAAGGATTCTCCCCGCGAGCTCGACTTGTGAGCTTCTTGTTGGACACAACCGTTGTCTCGGAATGGATGAAGCCTTTGCCGAACCCAAGCGTCATTCGCTGGTTGGCTGAGGTGGACGAAGATCGTGTCTATCTCTCGGTGATGACTCTGGCGGAACTGCGCTACGGCACCGAGCGCCTGGCTTCGGGCGCCCGCAAATCACGGCTCGAAGAATGGCTCCACGAGGAACTACTTCTGCGCTTCGAGGGCCGGCTCCTCGTCATTGAAACCGCCATCGCTGACGCTTGGGGACGTGTCATGAGCCGATGTTCCGCCGTCGGCAAGCCCATCGGCGTGATGGATGCCTTCTTCGCAGCCACTGCAGAAGTCCATGCTCTCACTCTCGTTACGCGAAACGTCTCCGATTTCACCGCCTCCGGAATCTCTCTCTTCAATCCGTGGAGCTGAAAAACGACAGCAAGCGTGTTGATTTTAGCGAATGCACGGATGTAGTCGAGCGATATTCCGGTTGGAAACGCCTCCATTCTCAGAGTCCATTCGGCAGCGCTGTTTCCCCATTTGCGGCTCTTCCCGGCTTACCTACGAGGTCCCCTTCTTTCACGCCAACTTCCCGGGATTTGGAGTATGATTCCGCCCCGGCCAGGTTGCACGGGTTACGCGGCTGCTCCGCAGGAGGCGGCTCATGGTCATCACCAAGCCAGGCAACGAAGAGGCCCGCATCGTCGCTCTCGAGAAGTACGCCATCCTCGATACCGACCCGGAACAATCCTTCGACGACCTCACTCTGCTGGCCTCGTTTGTTTGCAGAACGCCCATCGCGCTGATTTCTCTCGTCGACGAAGACCGCCAGTGGTTCAAGTCACGCGTGGGAATCGACGCTTCAGAGACCTCAAGAGATATTGCCTTTTGCTCCACCGCGATCTTGCAATCCGATGTCTTCGTCATCCCCGATGCGCTCAATGATGAACGCTTTCGTGACAATCCTCTTGTCGTTTCCGACCCGCACATCCGCTTCTACGCCGGCGCTCCCCTTATCAATGAGGACGGCTACGCCCTCGGCACACTCTGCGTTGTAGATCGCGCGCCGCGCGAGTTGGCACCGGATCAGAAGGATGCGCTGAAAGCGTTAAGCCGCCTGGTTCTAGCCCAGCTCGAATTCCGCCGCAATTTGATTCTCTTGAAAGAAGTTCTCACCGACCGCACCAAGGAGGAGCACCAACGTCAGCGCGAACTGGCCCACGTCCAGGAAACGCTCATGCGCGTGATGGGGCTGCGCCATCAGCACGCGTCCGCAAGACCACGGTGAGCTCTGCGACTTCTGCTGGATTGCGTAGAATTACTCCCACGGTGGAGGATCTCTTGAGCGATTGGAAATTTGCCCAGAAAGACGTTTCCGAAGAGCTCGCGCTGCTCCATTCCTACTCGATGAAGAAGCATCAAAAGGACAGCGACGTCTGCTTTGTCATCACCGTAAAAGAATTCGCGGCGCCGCCTCCCGGCCAATATGCCCGTTTTTTCGCCCAGGCGGACAAATACGTCAACCAGAAAACAGCGCCACTTCTTCCCACAGGATGGGGCAATTCCATTCTGGACGCGCTTTGCGCCTGCGCGCGCATGATCCGTGAATTCCCCTATGAAGGCCAGGAAACACGCGAGGCCAAGGACTCATCGGAGGCATAACAACACCTGGCCGGAAGGCACCTTTGCAAATCGTCAAAAAAGAATTCAAACCAGGAATCATTATCCTCGCGCTAACCGGACCGCTCCAGATTGGAGTCGAGTGCAAGCAGCTCGAGCTGGCATTCGATCAACTGCTCCGCGATGGCCACACCCGCGTCGTCCTCGATCTCAGCAAGCTGACCAAGCTCGACAGCTGTGGCTTGGGAAAAATCGTAAATTGTTTCTCTCGCTTAAAAACGGCCGGCGGTGCCCTTTGTCTCGCCGGCACCACAGGTATGATTGATGGCGTCTTGAAATTGGCCCACGCCGATCGGTTCCTGAAAGTTTTTCCAACCTCAGGCGAAGCCGCCGAAAGCTTTTCCGATCAACCGCAGACTCCCAGTAGCTAGCCCCGCCCATTGCGGCGGCATTCGCCGTCTTGATTTTCGCCAGAAGCAATTTGGTTCGGGTGAGGACAACTTCGGTCCATCCCTCTTAAGAGGAAGGTTTCCTTTCGAGTGATGCGCGATCCCAGCCTGCGAGATTGGCCCCCGCTTCATAAGTGCTCTGTGCGAACTCCAGGATTTCAGCACGGGGCGAAGTTGCGCGGCGCACGTCGTCGTACATCAGCACGAAGTCGTGCAGTTTCTTCTGATAGAGCGCACCCCCCGGTCGAACCGGCTGCCCTTCATAGGCCGGTGGTTCAGGGGCCGTGTAGGAGTAGAAAGCCGGGCCCGCCACGTCTCCGCCCCCTGGCCACCAACCCAGACTGCTGCATTCATGCGAGTAAGCTTCAGACGTGATAATGCCTTTTCGGAGCGGAGCGGTGCGGCCGCTAAAACGCGTGCAAGCGAGATCGAAGCTGCCCCAAAAGAAATGAACAGGACTTTGTTTGCCTAGGAACCGCGCGCGAAACTCTTGGAACACAGCCTCCGTTGACTGCAGAATACGCCAAAAGCGGTTTGCATATTCGGGGTCGTAAGATGCATGAGTTTCATCGCGATCTAGGGCAATCGGGTCTGGCACTTCCTGCGGCTTTGTGTTGATTTGGACGTCGATGCCAACCTCATGCAGCGCCGAAAACAGTTCTCGATAAAAGGCTGCGACCGATTTTGGCGAGAGCGCCAGAACGCGTTTCCTGTCGTCAGACGTTCGAATCTCCAGATGATGGTGGACAAAGTCGAACTGAATTTCAAACGCGCCTCCCTGGTAGGGGATCGTTGAGGTCGTCAATCCTCGTGTGTTCACGTATAGAGCGACATTCCACCAATGGTTCAGGAGCGGCGCGAAGCCCAAGCGGATTTTTCCGACGATCTGGGTCCACCTGTGCAACGTGCGATACGTGCTTTCCCATTCTCCCAGCGGTAAGGCGGGCCAGTCTTGCTCGGCCTTCTTCATCGAAGAAACCTGCTTGAGAACGCTTGCGTGCTTGTCAGCTGCAGCCATAATTCCTGATTATGCGCCTAGAACTTCTCGTTGTCCGCCGCAGTGTTTACGCATTACGGAGGGCTTGTTTGAGTACCTCTCGTGAAATGTTCGCTCCGCTCACCACCAGCGCCACATGCTCGCCGCAGCCCGCGGTGGATTGTAGCAGCGCCGCCGTGCTCGCGGCCCCCGCCGGCTCCGCCAACACATGCTCTTCAAGAAGCAGCACTTCAATTGCCCGCAGCATCTGCTCCTCACTCACCAGGACCACCTCGTCGACGAGGCTCTTCACGTCGCGCACGTTCGCCTCTTCAGGCGTTCGCGTCGCCAGCCCATCGGCAATCGTATCGCACGTCTCGGTGCCCACGACTTTGCCTTCCTTCCACGATAGGTAGTACGAGGGGGCGCGCTCCGCTTGCACGCCAATGATCTTCACTTGCGGTGCGATCTGCTTCGCCGCCGCTGCGATCCCGCGAATCAGCGCGGTATCGCCCATCGGCACAAAGATCGCGCTGGTCTCGGGAAGCTGCTCCAGGATTTCGCACCATATCGTCGCGGGACCGGCAGGAAGATCCTTGTCGGTTGCGTCGTTCAGAAAATGCACGCCCGGCTGCATGGCGTACTCCGCGGCCAGTGTGAACGCAGATGCCGGGTCGCTACCTGCGCTTTCCACAATCGACGCCCCGAGCGCCGCGATCCGGCCACGCTTCACCGGATTACAGTTCGCCGGCAAGAAAATCTTTGCCTTGATACCAAACTGTTTCGCCGCATCAGCCAACGCCGCTCCGTGATTCCCGGTGCTGCAAGCCACTACTTCTTGTATCGGCCCCCTATTCAATCTCTGCGCCAGTGCGTAAAACGCCCCTCGAACCTTGAACGATCCTGTCGGCAGCTCCGTCTCTAGTTTCAAATAAACGTTTGTGCCTGCCGCCGCACTCAGGTACGGCGCCGCAACCAGCCGCGTCGGCGCAAAATACGTCGCCAGGAATCTTTGCGCCTCGCGAATCGTCGCTATACTCGGAACAATTCCCAGTCCAGCCTCCCTCGCTGACGAACTCATCCCGCCACCTCCATTTCTCGCTTCCTCGCGTCATTCCAGACCGGAATGCGCGGCTACCAATCCTTCGTCATTTTCTGGAATTGCGCAAGGCCGAGCCCGGCGAGATTTGTCGATCGCCGGCCTTGCAAGATTGCGCCTACTTTTGATTCAGCAGCACACTGAGCAGGCTGGCGAGTTGCGACTCCTGTCTCAGCAATGCCTCCTGATTTTCGGCGGCGCCGCCGCTCTCGGTCAGTCGCGCCAGATGTCCCGCGAGATTCTTCACCGCCATATCGCGCGGTACATACGTGCGATCCGGTGGCGGCACCGCTTCCCAGCCCGATTCCGTACGCCGCAACTCCCAGCGAACTTTTTCCCGCCGCTTCTTCAATTCAGCTCCGTTGGCACTGACAGACACTTTCGAATCAATCTGGAGTTGCGCCCAACCGTGATCTCGTTTGATTTCCACTCGCTCCACGTTGAACCGCTCGAAAATCACAACCGGTGATCGGAGTTTCGCGGGATCGCCCGCGCGCAAAACGTTCCCCGCGGCATTGCTGTACTCGGAAATCCCTTCGGTGATTTCTTCGCGCGTTGGCTGTTTCTTTCCGGTCACAATAAGAATGCTCGGCGGAACTTCCGTGGTCAAAGCCGGAGCGTCCGCGTCCTCCGGAGGCCGCGTGCCGTGGAAAACTGCTGTCCGTTCAGAGGCTGCCTTCGGCGGCCTGTTAGCTGCGGAATACTCCGCAGCGGAATGTTTTTCGGTGACAAGTGCTCCACCGCGCTGTCCCTCGCTCTTTGGCGTTCGGGCAGGTGGCGCCGCCTTGGCAACCGTCACGCTTTTCGAGTCTTCCACCTTGAAGCGATAGAATCGCGGCTTTCCCCGCGATTTCCAGTAAAGTCCCTGGTAATCCTGTGCGTCGAATCCCGTACTCACCAGGCTGTAAAAGCTGTGCTGCAACGGGTCCACCATGATACCGACATGCCCCGGCCAGACAATCAAGTCTCCGGCTTGCGGCGTTTTCACGCGCGCAAAATTCTCGTTCCCCGCGTAAATGTCGAACGAACTCGCGTACGCGTACTCAAATCCCGCTTTGACGTAGATTTCGTGGACAACGTGCGAACAGTCCTCCGACCCACCCGCCGGTTGATTCTGTTCCCAGGCAGCATTCACGATCGCCCGGCCCTCTTCGGATGTCAGCAGCCGGAAATTCGCAGTCGATTCCTGAGGCGAGGAAACAGCCTGGGCATTTACTACCGAAACCGCAAGGAAACACACCCACACCAACCCGGCAGCGACTCCAGCGCTACGTACGCATTTCCAGCCGAATTTCACCCTCAGCACCATCGTCGATCAGCACTCCACGGGACATTCAGGGACAAACGTTCCCCTTCTTCTAGAGAACATTTTGGGCTGGAGCTGGCAATGGGACTTGCCCTGAACGCAATTGGCCGAACGGCCAGTCGCAGTCAGCAATGAAAAGCCGGTGGCTTTTTCTGGATGGATTCCAGGAGAGGGCTGGGGCGCCGAAGTTCTTCTTAGTTCACGATTACTTGGACCGTTGTGGCGTGGGTGAGGGTGCCCGAAGTTCCCGTTATTGTAAGCGTGTAAGTTCCAGCAGGAGTGCCTGGAGGCGCTACGGTGAGTGAGGCTGTTTTGGTCACGCCAGCATAGGACGCGGAGATGGTGACCGGGGTAGAGATGGTAACGGCGCTGGTGCTCACCGTGAAAGTGGCGCTGCTGGCTCCCGCCAGAACGGTCACGCTGGAGGGCACGCTAGCCGCCACGCTGTTACTGGAAAGCATTACTTGCGCGCCTCCAGTAGGAGCCGGCCCGCTCAGTGTCACCGTACCAGTGGATTGCACCCCGCCAGTCACACTGGTGGGATTCAGCGTCAGCGAAGAAAGTGTTGGAAGGGCTTGAGGCACCACCGTGAGTGAGGCTGTTTTGGTCACGCCCGCATAGGACGCGGAGATCGTGAGCTGAGTGGAGGTGGTAACGGCGCTGGTGGTCACCGTGAATGTCGCGCTGGTGGCTCCCGCCGGAATGGTCACGCTGGAAGGCACGCTAGCCGCACCGTTGTCACTGGTAAGCAGCACTTGCGCACCGCCAGTAAGTGCTGGCCCGCTCAGCGTCACCGTGCCAGTGGATTGCACGCCGCCAGTCACACTCGTGGGACTCAGCGTTAGCGAAGAGAGAGTTGGAAGGGCTTGCAGCACGACGGTGAGTGAGGCTCTTTTGGTCACGCCAGCAGACGACGCGGAGATCGTGACCGGAGTGGACGTGGTAACGGTGCTGGTGCTCACCGTGAATGTCGCGCTGCTGGCTCCCGCCAGAACGGTCACGCTGGAAGGCACGCTAGCCGCCCCGCTGTCACTGGCAAGCATCACTTGCGCGCCACCAGTAAGTGCTGGCCCGCTCAGCGTCACCGTGCCAGTGGAGGATTGCGCGCCGCCAGTCACACTCGTGGGATTCAGCATTAGCGAAGAAAGACTTGGAAGGGCTTGAGGCACCACGGTGAG
>Ga0137409_10001153_pt1 | contig 28650 bp, 21 predicted proteins | sample CZODoug1_16funga_FD_122059 | JGI IMG/M metagenome (GOLD analysis project Ga0137409, IMG submission 122059) | Vadose zone soil fungal communities from Angelo Coast Range Reserve, California, USA - CZODoug1_16fungal (Hybrid Assembly) | ecosystem: Environmental > Terrestrial > Soil > Vadose zone...
GCGATTGCGCGCGGTGAAATTCGCTCGAGCGATTTTGTGAATGCCGAGATTCCGCTCACCGAACTGCCGAAGATGTTCGAGCACATGAAACACCGCAATGGCGAAATGAAAGTCGCGGTGATTCCATAGACGGTTTCCTGCGCACGGAGATCTCCAGGCCGCGCCAGGGTTTCCGGCGGCCGGGCGGACGCCATGCAGATTCCTGCTGAACTCGAAATCGCTCGTGGATTGCCTCCGCTTGGCTGTTCGGTGGCCGACGCCGAACACTACACGCGTTGGCTTGCCACGCACCATTACGAGAATTTCAATGTGGCCTCGTGGCTGCTTCCCAAGCGCCTCCATCAGCATTTTTACAATCTGTACGCATACTGCCGCTGGGCCGACGACCTCGGAGATGAAATCACCGATCCCGCGCTCTCTCTCGAGTTGCTGGACGGTTGGGACCAGGAATTGCGCGGCTGTTACGCGGGCCGGCCGTCGCATCCCGTTTTTGTCGCGCTGCGCCAAACGATTCTCGCGTGCGACATTCCGATTGAGCCGTTTTCCGATTTGCTCGTGGCGTTTCGCCAAGACCAGACCGTGCATCGTTACCCCACCTGGAATGGCGTGCTCGGCTACTGCCGCTATTCGGCGAATCCGGTTGGGCGCCTGGTGCTATACGTTTGTGGGTATCGCGATGCCGAGCGGCAGCACCTTTCAGATGCGACCTGCACGGCGTTGCAGCTAGCGAATTTCTGGCAGGATGTTGGCCGCGACCTGGACAAAGGCCGCATCTATATTCCGCTCGAAGCGCTCGCGGCTCACGGCCTGACGGAGGACGACATCGTGGTGCGCTGCTTCGATGCGCGCTATGTTGCGCTGATGAAGGATTTGGTTTCGCGTACGCGGGTGCTTTTCAATAAAGGTCTCCCGCTCGCTGGTTTTGTCGAAGGCAAACTCAGGATTGATCTGGAAATGTTCAGTCGCGGCGGCATGGCAGTTCTCGGCGCCATCGAATCAAGCGGCTACAATACGCTGCATCACCGTCCCACTATCGGCAAAACAAAACAAGCCGCCTTGCTGGGCCGTGCTCTCCTAACTCGTTTGTTCTCTTCTAAGCGCGATTCGGCCGCTCCCGTCGGAGTAGGGCATGTTTACCCCGAACCTCTCGAGACCGTGCCCGTTTCACCGGGATCCATGCCCACACCGTCCGAGGCCGGCCTGGGCGCCGTCGCCCAGTCCTACGAAAATTGCCACCAGATCGCTCGCGCCGCCCGCAGCAATTTCTATTATGCATTCTATCTCCTCCCAAAGTTCAAGCGCGACGGCCTCGCCGCCCTCTACGCCTTCATGCGCCTCGTCGATGACGTCGCCGACGACGCGGGAAATTTGGAGACCAAGCAACGTGGTCTCGCCAAGTGGCGTGCGGCGTTTGATGAAGCTGTCACCGGGCGTTCTCAGGTTTTTGATGGGACGGCCACGAAGCCTCTGCCCGGAGAACCTCTTTACGGCGAAGTGGAAGTCCTGCCCGCCCTCGTCGATACCATGCGCCGCTACAACATGCCTGCGCGCTATTTGCATGACTTGATCTCCGGCGCGGAAATGGACCTCACCGTCAAGTCCTATCCGACCTTCGACCGCCTACGCGAATATTGCTACCGTGTCGCCGGAACTGTCGGTCTCACTTGTACGCACATTTTTGGTTATTGCGATCCCCGTGCACTCGACCTCGCTGAGAAACTTGGTCTGGCGTTTCAGCTCACTAACATCATTCGTGATGTCCATGAGGACGCCGCGCTCAGCCGCGTTTACATTCCCGATGAGGACCTCGCGCGGTATGGCGTCTCTCCGGAGGATTTTTTGCGCAACGAAGTCACGCTCGGCGTCCGCGAGGTTCTCCGCTTCGAAGCCGGTCGCGCCTGGCGGATGTACGAAGAATGTTCTGATCTACTCGATCTTGTGGATGCTGACAGCCGCGGCGCCCTTTGGCTCCTCGTGCACACTTACAGCGCGCTGCTCGCCCGCATGGAATCGGTCGATTTTGCGGTCTTCGGCGAGCGCGTCCGTCTCAGTAAACCGGAAAAGATGATTTTCCTCGCCCGCGCACGCTTCGGACGGCTTACTCGGGATAATCTCCTTGAAAAACGTGATCGTGATCGGCGGCGGCCTGGCGGGACTCTCCTCGGCCGTCGCGCTGGCTGAAGCTGGCCACCGCGTGCGTTTGCTCGAAAAGCGGCCCCATCTGGGTGGCCGGGCTGCGTCCTACGTGCTGCCCGGAGGCGAGCACGTGGACAACTGCCAGCACGTGACGCTGGGCTGCTGTACCAACCTCGATGATTTCTATCGCCGCGTAGGCGCGGATGGAAAAATACGTTTCTTCGACCGGTTGCTGTTTGCCGCGCCCGATGGGCGCCGCGGCGCCATGGAATCTTTCCCGCTGCCTCCACCCTTTCATCTGGCGCCTTCGTTCGCGCGGTTTCCTCTTCTGGGTTGGAGCGATAAACTCGCGATTGCGCGGGCGCTCCTGAAAATCGCGCGCAGCGGCGGGCGCCCGGCGGACCTAGCGAACGATGCGGGCGGCGTTACGATGCTCGCCTGGCTTCAGAAGCGCCGCCAGACCCCGCGCGCGATTCGCCGCTTTTGGGAAGTGATCCTGGTCAGCGCGCTCGATGAGGAGTTGGACCGAATCGACGCGCGTTACGGAATCGATGTGTTCTGGAAAGCGTTTCTGTCGACGCGTGGAGGCTATCGCGTCGGGATCCCGTGCGTACCGCTCGGAAAGCTTTACGATGGGTGCAAGGAAGCCATCGGGCGACGGGGAGGGGAAGTCCTGCTGCGCGCGGGTGTGCGCGGATTTCAAGTGATGGGCAATCAGGTGACAGGCGTCGAGACAGAAGACGGCTCGGTGGAAACGGCGGACTACTACGTTGCCGCGTTGCCGCAGCAGATTCTGCCCGCGTTGCTTCCTGCGGACGTGGTGGAGCGCGAGCCCGTGTTTTTGAATCTGCGCAATTTGAGGACCTCGCCAATTACGGGTGTCCATCTTTGGTTCGACAGAAAAGTGATGAGTGAGCCTTTCCTGACCTTGGTGGACAGCATCACGCAATGGGTCTTCAACAAAACGCAACTCTACGGCGGAGCGCAGCCGGAAGGACAATACCTCCAACTCGTCATCAGCGCGTCGTACAGTTTGGTGCCGCGCTCGCGGCAGGAAATCATTGACCTTTGCTTGAACGAACTGCGCGATGTGCTGCCGGCTATTCGCGGCGCCAAGCTCGTGAAGGGAACCGTCGTCAAGGAAACTTCGGCGACATTTTCACCCGCGCCTGGTTCGGACCAGTGGCGCCCCGCCCAGAAAAGTCCGCTGGCGGGACTATTCCTCGCGGGGGACTGGACTTTTACGGGCTGGCCGTCGACAATGGAGGGAGCGGTACGCAGCGGGTACCTCGCCGCCGAAGCGATTCTCTCCGAAATGGGTGCGCCGCGGAAGTTTTTGCAGCCCGATCTCCCCGCGGAAGGTCTGGCTCGATTTTGGACCAGTGAGTCCCGATAGACACACCTTACTAGGCGTACTAATTCACTGGTTTGATCGTTTTTTGTGTTGCACTACCTGATTCAGCGTATGATGTAGTTCTCCCCCGGAGGTTCCCTTGGAGCGGAAGTATAAGCAGCATGGCTACATGAGTGCCGAGAAACCCCAGAAAAAAGAGAAACGGCCGCCCGAAGGCCATCCCCGGCAAGAACAGATCGGACCGCGAACGCCGCGCATGGTCGGCACGATCACACGCGCGCGATGTTCGAATTGCGGCACCGTTCTGCAGCCGGGGTTCGATCCGAAAGGCAAGTGCCCGAAGTGCGCCTTCGAGCTGCATTCCTGCAAGCAATGCGCTTATTTTGATACGGCCGCGCGGTTTGAATGCATGCAGCCGATTCCGGAACGCATCCCCCGCAAGGACCAGCGGAACGATTGCAGGCTCTACGAATTTCGCACCACGATTGAAAAGGATACCGCCCCGTCGGCTCCCGCTGCGGGACCATCGCCTTCCGCCGAGCACGTTTCGCGCCCCCGCGATGCCCGCCAGGCGTTCGAGGATCTCTTTAAGAAATAAATCGAATTTCGGTCCATCCACCCGAAAATATTTTCCGCAACTCTGCCGCTATCTGCGATTGCAACCTCCGGAGAGAATTGCTATTCTGAAATTGCCAATGCGTTTGCGGATCACACCGCGAGCCGCACTCTCCTTCCGCTGTTTCCCCGGAAAGGCACTCTCATGAAACTCCTAATCAGCCACAAGCTCAACGAATGGCGTGAACCGATCGAGGCAGAAACACGGCGGCGTGTCGAGAAGATGGAAAAACTGCTAAAACGCTATGCACCCGACCTGGTGCAATTGCACGGCTGTATCGAAAAACGCCCGCGAAAAGAAGAGTACCTATTTTCTCTGAATCTTTCTCTTCCCACAGGCGCACTGCACGCCACCGGCGAGGCCTCCGACGTGCGCGCCTGCGTCAAGGCAGCCTTCGCGGAAATCGAAGCGCAAATCAAGAAGCACATGGCGCTGCTTCGCAAGGATTACGAGTGGAAACGCAAGAGGCCGCGCGTGAAGGCTTTGGCTTAGCAGACTCCTGAATTGAATTTGAATATGGCTGTCAAAGGTGCGCTCCCCGAGGCGTCACGAATTCAAATGCCACGGCACGTCGATGATGGCGATTCTTTGAGTTCCTCTTCGCAGGAGCGCCGCCTTCAACCAGGATGCTCGTTGATTGTGGAGGAAATACTGATACCAATGTTTTTCCACCAGTTCGGGGATGATAACGGCGATCTGCCTGTCCGGATTCTTCTTCTCAAGATCCAAAACGTATTCCACAATTGGGTTGATGACGAAGCGATACGGTGAGTCCAGAAAAGTCAGCCGGGGAACAGGCAGCCCGGATCGTTTCAGCGGCTCTGCCACGACCTCATTCCATTGTCTGCGAAGCTCCTCTTTGTTGACGGCGCACTCCACGTGCACGACATTCACCTCGGAAGAAAGATTCAAGGCGAATTGCAGCCCTCCGCGAATCACCTTGTTCAAGGCAAGCATGGGCAGCACCACGATGGGCGGACGTACGCGATCGAGAGTCAGCGGGGCCGGGTTCACCAGTTCCTCCGTGACGGTTTCGTAGTGGCGCCGGATCGAATACATCGAGAACATGATGGTTGGGATCAGGAGCGCCGTGATCCACGCTCCATCGGTGAATTTGGTGATGGTCACGACCGCTACAGTGCCCGCGGTCACCACAGCCCCGAGACCATTCACGCACATTCCCAGTCGAGATCCCGGGCCCCCCTTGCGCCTCCAATGCACGACCATCCCAGCCTGTGAGAGCGTAAACGCAAGGAAAGCCCCAACGGCGTACAGCGGTATGAGGCGGTCCGTGATGCCTTCGAATAGGATCAGAAGCGCCGCGCAAAGGATACCGAGTGTGATAATACCCGTCGTGAAAACAAGGCGTCTCCCGCGGACGGCCAGCGGACTAGGAAGATATCCGTCATCCGCGACCAGCCGGCAAAGGCGCGGGAAATCCGCAAAAGCTGTGTTCGCGGAGAGGGAGAGGACGAGCAGGATCGAAGCGATCGTAACAAAATAAAAAGCATTTTTCCCGACGACAGCCGCCGTAAGCTGCGAAAGCACGCTCTGGTATCCGGGACCGGGATTTGTGGCGCCGACCTGGTAGGCACGGCAAAGAAAAGCGATGCCGGCGAGCAGCACGATCAGAATGGCAATGATCGCCGTCAAAGTGCGCTGGGCGGTCTTCACCACTGGATCGCGGAATGCCGTCACCCCGTTGCTGACTGCTTCCACACCGGTCATCGCTGTACATCCACTGGCGAACGATTTGAGCAGCAGCCACGCACTGACCCCAACGGTTCCCATGGGAAATACCGGAGGAGGGACCACCGGCGTGGGATGTCCTCCCGACAAAACTACCTTTATGATTCCAATCACAAGCGTAATCAGAAGCGTGCCCACGAAGAGATACGTCGGAATCATGAATAGAGTGCCCGTCTCGCGGACGCCGCGCAAATTCACGAGAGTAATGAGCAGCAAGATCACGAGGCAGAGTGTCAGCGTGCGGGGCTCAAGGGATGGGACTGCGGAGACCAGCGCGCCAACGCCCGCGGATATTCCCACCGCGGCCGTCAGAACGTAATCGATCATGAGAGCGGCCGCTGCGAGCAATCCCGCGAAGGATCCCAGGTTCTGTCCGGCTACGGTGTAGGAGCCGCCCCCATTGGGGTAGGACTCGATCGTCTGCCGGTAAGAAAAGTAAACGATTATGAGCAGGACGATGATGCTGATTGTGATTGGAACGATGTAGGCAATTCCTACTGTACCGAGGACAATTAACAATGCCAGTGCGGCTTCAGGGCCATACGCAGCGGAGCTAAGTGCGTCCAAGCCGAAGACCGGAATCCCGGCCACGGGTCCGAGTCTTTCACCTCGCTCTTCCGAAGAACTCAGTGGGCGGCCAAAAAGCAGGTCCATTACGGACATCAAGCAGCCTCCATGTCGGCAAGAACCGTAACACAGCGCGGCGCAGCCGCAACCAAAAATGTCCGCGCCGTACAAATATTTCGACGGCTAGCAGTCTGAACGGCTCCACGTTCTCTGCGTTAAATTCCAAAAAGCGCAACAAAGAGGGCACAAAGACCCACGGAGAGCCACAGAGAATTCGGTCTTTCTATTTCCGTCCCCTCTCATTGCTCCTCTCTAGTGAACCCTCAGTGCTCTCTGTGGCTTTTCTCGGTGTTCTCTGTGTTAAATTCCGAAAAGCGCCATGCAGGCTTGCTTTAGGAAACCGGCGCTTGACCAGACCCACGCCGTGGCGCATTTTATGCGGGGAGGGACATCCCGCGGAGAGGAATGATTTGAACGACGCGAAGGCACGACAGGCCAAAGTGACAAGCATTCTGCGGGAAGGCTCGAAGCTGCTGGGTCTGACGGCCAAGGAACGAATGGCCGCGGGAAAAGCGGCGCGCGAAAAGGTGCCGCGAACTTCCCACGCCAAGTGGGACCGCCCGGCCGATCGTCCCGACCCGATTGAATTATTGAAACATGCGGACCGGGGAAGACTTCCGGAACTCCTTCCGATTCGATACCGCCGGATGCAGCAGTCGCCGTTCGCTTTCTTTCGTGGCGCGGGGGCTTTGATGGCGGCGGATCTCGCGGGGACGCCGAAGACGGGCATCCTCGTTCAGGCGTGCGGGGATTGTCACGTCAATAATTTTGGAGGTTTCGCTTCGCCGGAACGCCGGCTCGTCTTCGACATCAACGATTTTGACGAAACTCTGCACGCACCATGGGAGTGGGATGTGAAACGGCTGGCCACCAGCATCGTGCTCGCGGGCCGGCAGATTCGCATGAGAGAACGGCATTGCGCGGACGCGGCGCGCGTGGCGGTCCAGAGCTATCGCCAACACATGCGCGAATACGCGAGAAAGCGCGCGCTCGAAGTCTGGTATTCGGAACTCGATGCCGGGATCCTTATCACGAATGCGAAAACCGCAACGGGGAAAAAGTATTGGGAAACAGTGGAGCGCAAAGCAAAATTGCAGACGTCGGAACACCTATTCCCCCGGATCGCCGATGTCGTAAAAGGCAGGCCGCGCATCATCGACAAGCCCCCGCTTGTCTACCATCCCCGCGAGACGGCAAAACTCGGAGAGCGAGTGAAAGAAATGTTTCGCCGCTACCGGCTGACGCTGCCGGAAGAGCGGCGCGTGCTTCTCGACCGGTATCACGTCGTGGATATCGCCCGAAAGGTGGTTGGCGTTGGCAGCGTAGGGACCCGCTGCGCCGTCGTTTTGCTCATGGCTGGCCGGCACGACCCGCTGTTCCTGCAATTTAAGGAAGCGCTCCCTTCCGTGCTTGAGCCCTATGCAGGCAAGAGCCCGTATGCCAATCACGGGGAACGAGTCGTCACGGGGCAACGCATGCTGCAGTCGGCCAGCGACATTTTTCTCGGGTGGACGCGCGATGACGAAGGACACGATTATTATTTCCGGCAGCTGCGTGACTTGAAGATGACGATCAACGTAGAGGACATGTCCGAGCAGGACTGGGTCGAGTATGTCGAATTGTGTGGTTGGGGGTTGGCACGGGCGCACGCTCGGACGGGAGATGCAGCGCGGATTGCGGGTTACCTGGGGAAAAACGGCACGTTCGATCAGGCGATCGCGAAATTTGCTGTCAATTACGCCGATCAGACCGAGCGGGATCATGCGGTGCTCGCTCGCGCCATCCGCGCGCGGCGCCTTCCTGTTAGCACAGGCCTGGGAGTTTGATTCCGAAATCGAAGGGCAGCGGGTTTTGGTAGCACAGACTTCAGTCTGTGTGCATTTCCGCCCGTCCACTAACAAAAATCGCACAGGCCTGTGCTACTCGACCGCACTGGACGTGCGCTCTAGCTGTATGCAACAGACCTGCCAAACAACAGCCAGGAAAATGCTATTAGGAATATATATTAATGATATAGGTATATATATATTTATATAATACGATGCCTTTGCTGCGCGAGAGACCGCAAGTGATGCCAGGCTGGAATAGGACCCATTTGGGTACCGGCACAGTACGGTTGAGTACTCGATGGGTACTACGGATGGTACCTGACTGCCATCTTCACTGGGGTACTTTTTCCACCCTTCTTTGAACCTGCCCCTTCTTCTCCACTTCGGATAGTGTTCCTTTCCACGGAGTACAACATGATGACCCAGCCTATTCGCGTCATCGTCGCCAATCAACCCCGTTTGATGCGCGAGATGGTGTTAGAGACGATCATCGAGCAGCCCGACATCGAAATTGTCGCCGAAATTAAAAACGAAGAGGAAATTCTCCACGCCGTCGAAGGGACGCATCCTGATTTTCTCATCATCGCGCTCGATGAATCTGGCCGCCGGCCTTCTCTCTGCGACACATTGTTGCTCCGTTATCCGAGGATGAAGATTCTGGCGCTGGCTCCGGAGAGGAATGTCAGCGTCTTTTTCTGGGCCTCATTCGATATTCACTCCAGCCAGGTGGAAGCGTCCCAAGCCGGAATACTCAGCACCTTGCGACGCAAAAGCGTGTATGTGGGAGGTTAAACGTGCGTCTGGAATCCATTCCTCGGTCGAGATCTAGGCAGGCAATGAGAGCGCGGATGGTTCTCACCGTGGCAGGATTCTTGCTCCTGACGGTTCCATTTGCGCCTGCGGCACTCGCACAGCAGCGGACGGACAGTTCGACAAAGATTTCGGATTTGTCGTTGCAGAACATGAGCCGGGTGGGGGCCTCGGCGGCCGAAATCAAATCGGTACTGCTCAAGGACGGCGGGTTGATGGTCGAATTGAAACGCTGGGTCGCCAAGGACGCGACCGACCACGGCCAGATCGTTGTCGATTCGGACCTGACGAACGATGCCGTTTTCGACCGGTTGGAGACTGAAGTTCAGTTTCGATCTCTCGCAACCGTTCTACTTCAACGATATGGGTATCTCCTCCCGAAGTTTAATCCGAATTCAGATCCCGCTAAAGAACACGATTTGCTGATCCAGGATCGGGCGAAGCGGCTGACGCGGCGCCAAGATCAAGAAGAGGAACTGGCGCAGGCGCGTCAGCAGGAAAGTCGGAATGCCGGTTCTTGCGTTCCACAACTGGACGCAGGCTGCAATGTTCCACAAGTATACGCACCGGCGAATGGAGGTCCGAGACTAGAACCTCAACAAGGCACGCCGCTCCCTGGAGCAGCCCCTGGAGAGGCGAACCCCTCGAATTCTCCGGCCATAGGCGAAGACACACTAATGCGCACACAGCTTATGCAATCCGGACAAAACAGCGCTGGCGGATCTTCCCAATTTCCAACACCTGCTTCCTTCCTCGGAGTTAGCCTTGACGTATCGGACCCTCTCGCGCCACAGAATGGTGGAACGGGTGCGAGCGGTGGGTCCCGTTTTGTTTCCTCAAATCGAAACTACGCAATCGAGAATCCCGGAGAAGGATTACTCGCGGCGTACGGAAATGGAACGGGAATAAACCAAGCGTCTCTAATGGCGCCTGCGGAGAAGTCCGACCAACGCATTCCGCCGAGCGCACGCCGCCAACCTCCGCAGATGATTCGCAAGGCGAGCCCCTATGAAAGCATTCCATCGCTTTACGATATGTACGTGCAGGCGGTCACGCGTCCTGCTGCACCGGGGCGATTTGGCGCGGAGGTGTTTGAGAATGGGACTCGCGACTCGCAGCTGATCCCGATGGATCTTCCCGTCGGCCCTGATTATGTCGTGGGGCCTGGCGACGGATTGTCGGTTGATCTCTGGGGCGCTGTGGTATCCCAACGTCTTTACCGCACGGTGGACCGTGAAGGCCGCGTCAGCCTGCCGGAGGTAGGCCCGATCCTGGTTAGCGGAAAGAGCCTTGCCGCGGTGCAAGAGAATTTGCAGCAGATTCTGAGGACTCAATTCCACAATGTTTCGGCGGATGTTTCGCTGGCCCGTCTTCGGACGATCCGGGTTTATGAAGTGGGCGACGTTACAAACCCCGGCGCCTACGACATCAGTTCACTTTCCACGCCACTGAACGCGCTGTTCTCCGCGGGCGGCCCGACGCAGCGCGGTTCGATGCGAGTCTTGAAACATTACCGCGGCACGCAACTCGTGGAGACCGTGGATGTGTACGACCTTCTCCTTCATGGAGTAAAGACGGATCTCCAGCGGCTGGAGAATGGCGACACCGTGCAAGTCCCGCCGATTGGTCCGCAGGTGACCGTCGAAGGGATGGTTCGCCGCCCGGCGATCTACGAATTGCGCGAGGAAAAGACTCTGGCGAGCGTGCTGGAACTCGCCGGCGGGCTTCTCCCTGCCGCCGCGCTGCGGCACATCGAGGTACAGCGTCTGGTCGCCCACGAAAAACAGACCATGCTGAGCGTGGATATTCCCGAAGCCGAGAACGCTGCGGAAGTCACGAAAACACTGGAGGCGTTTGAAATTCAGGATGGCGATCGGATCCGGATCTTCCCGATCGTGCCGTACAACCAGGACACCATTTACGTGGAAGGGCATGTCGTACGGCCGGGGCGGTATTCCTTCCGTGCGGACATGCGGGTCACCGACGTGCTCTCCTCTTATAAGGACCTGCTCCCGGAGCCCGCGACTCAATATGCGGAAATCATTCGGCTCAACGCGCCGGACTTTCATCCGAGTGTGGAAAGCTTCGATTTAGCCGCTGCGATTGCCAATCCTGCTCAGGCGCCCGTCCTCCAGGCCATGGACACGGTTCGAATCTTCAGCCGGTTTGACTTCGAAAATCCGCCGACGGTCTCCGTGTTGGGCGATGTGCGCCTGCCGGGAACCTATCAATCGTCCGGGCAGATCCATTTGGCCGATGCCGTGCACTTGGCGGGAGGGCTCACGCCGGACGCGCAGACGGTGGATGCGCAGATCTTCCGCTACTTGCCGGATGGCAAATTCAAAATCTTCAGCGTTAGCCTGAGCCAGGCCCTCGGGGGAGACCCGGTCGAGAACATCGTTTTGCAGCCGCGCGATCGCCTGTTGATTCACAAGAATCCGGACGCCCTCGAGCCGGCCACGGTGTATATCCAGGGCGAGGTGGGAAAACCAGGGCGCTATCCGTTGACCACGAACATGCGGGTGGCGGATTTGATTCGCGTGGGCGGAGGACTGAAGCCCAGCGCGGACGCGCAGTCCGCCGACTTGATCCAATATCAGTGGGGGAGCCCTTCGAAATTGACAGGGCAACACGAAGTGGTGGCGCTGGCAGCGGCGCTGGCGGGCGATGCCAATTCGAACGCCACGCTGCGCAACGGGGACGTGCTGACGATTCGGCAGCTCCCCGGATGGAACGACCTCGGGGCGTCGATCGCACTGAAAGGGGAGTTGAAAAACCCTGGAACGTATGGGATTCGTCCCGGGGAGCGCCTCAGTTCCGTTTTGGAGCGTGCCGGAGGGTTCCAACCCAATGCATTTGCCTATGGCGCCGTGCTGCAAAGGCAGCAAGTGCATGAGTTGGAATCGAAAGCGCAGGCCGAGATCATTACACGTGTGAGAGACGCGCAAGCGAGTCTCGAACTCCTGCCCGAAAACGATGGCAAGGAAAAGGAAGCGAAGGCCATCGCCCTGCAACAGGCGCAGTCCAGCATAGAAGAATTGAGCGCCAGCCCTGTATTAGGGCGCGTGACCATTCGAATTTCCTCGCAAATCGATCGCTGGAAAAACACCCCTGCGGACATCGAAGTCCGGGCCGGAGACGTCTTGATCGTACCCAAGAGGCCAAGTTACGTCATGGTGACCGGACAAGTTTTCAATCGAACTGCCGTTTCCTTCCGGCCGGGAAAAAGTGCCAAGTGGTATCTGGGACAGTCGGGAGGCCCCACGCAACTCGCCAACAAGAAGGCAATCTTTGTGATCCGAGCTGATGGCTCGGTCATCGGCACAAAAAGCAGCCTGTGGAGCGGGGAATTGCTCAACGCATCGTTACAGCCGGGGGACACGGTCGTCGTGCCCGAGAAAGCCATCGGCGGCGGCCTGCAGTGGCAAAGCGTTTTGCTGACCGCGCAGACGGCATCCGCGATTGCCAGCACTGCGTTTATCGCACTGCGTTACTGACGGGTGTGGGCTCTACTTTTACGCTGAATGCCCTGGCCTGGCCGGGGCGCGGAGCCCGCCAAGAAATTAGGTTGAGACTGAATATGACTGGAAGGAGAGCGAAATTCGCTATTGCCTGTTGCCTGCTCGTGGCTGTCGAAAGTGTCCGCACAAATGGGTACGCCAAGCCGCAAGAGCAACAATCCAGCGATCCGCCTCCGACTCTAATTACTTATACAGAACATAATGACATGGTAAACAATGGACCCAGGAAGCGAGAAGACGACACCTACGAGCCGGCCATCGAAAATTCCAATTCCCTTGGAGTGCCGTTCTTGAAGAATCTGGTATCCGACCAAAAGTCCATCTGGACGAGCCCTGTCCGCCTTCGCTGGGCGGACGGTACCTGGCTGTTTCCGCTGGCGGCGGCGACGGGAGGCTTCTTCGCCACCGACCGGGCCGTTCCTCCCGCTCTCTCGGGAGATCCCAAAAATCTCAACCGTTACTCGAACTTTTCCAATTATGGGGTGTATTCCCTGGTGGGCGCCGGCGGCGGACTCTATGTCTGGAGCAAGCTGTCCCATGATGACCACCAACGAGAGACGGGCATTCTAGCGGGCGAGGCGGCGATCAACAGTTTTGGCGTTGGTACGGCATTCAAGTACGCGTTTGGAAGAGAACGCCCCAACCAAGGCCAGGGACTGGGCAACTTTTTTCAGGGCGGCGTCTCGTTTCCTTCGGACCATTCGGCCGTGGCGTGGTCCATCGCCAGCGTCCTCGCCCACGAGTATCCTGGCCCATTCACACAAATCGCGGCATACGGATTGGCCACGGCCGTGAGCGCCTCGCGAGTCCTCGGAGGGCAACATTTCCCTTCAGATGTTGTGGTGGGCGGCGCGATTGGATGGCTGATCGGCCGGCAAATCTATCGCGCGCACCACGACCCGGAATTGGGAGGAGGAGGCTTGGACAGCCTCTCCGGGAACGAAGAGGGTGAAGAGCACAGGGATCGTCGCAACATGGGATCTCCGTTCGTGCCGCTGGATAGCTGGGTGTACGGGGCATTCGAAAGGCTCGGCGCACTAAGATATGTCACCACCGGGATGATGGGCCTCAAGCCTTGGACTCGGATCGAATGCGCGCGTCTTACGGAAGAAGCGGGCGAGGCGCTGCCCGAGAGTGAGACGTTGAGCGAGGAGGCGGCCCGGCTCCAAAGCCGCCTGGCGCAGGAATTCGCTTACGAAATCAACCTACTGGACGGCGGCCGCAATATCACGGCGAATCTGGAATCGGTCTATGCCCGAGCAGTTTCGATCAGCGGCCCACCTCTGACCGACAGTTGGCACTTCGGACAAACCGTTGCATACGATTTCGGCCGGCCGTTTGAGCGCGGAACCAACGGCCAGGCCGGCGGATCATTCAGCGCTGCGGCCGGACCGCTGGCGATTTACATTCGTGCAGAGTATCAACACGCACCTTCCGCTCCTCCTTTAGCCGACGCTGTCAGAAACGTCATTGCTCAGGCCGATCAGGTTGGTCTGCCGCAGGTTCGGTCGGGACCTTTGGCCCCAACGAACCGCCTCCAACTGCTCGACTCGTACGTCGCTGTAAACTTAAGCAATTGGCAGCTCGTCGTTGGCAGACAAAGTCTTTCTTGGGCTCCGGGACCCGATTCACTGACGTGGAGTAACAACATTGACCCAGTGAATATGGTGCGATTGGTGAACCCTGAACCGTTCCGCCTGCCCGGCTTTCTGCGGCATTTCGGACCCGTTCGGATCGACCAATTCTTCGGACGTCTTGAAGGCCATCCTTACGTTCCGCGGCCGTTCGTGTACGGGCAAAAATTCAACATTAAGCCGTACCCGTTTCTCGAACTCGGATTCGGGCGAAGAACCATGCTCGGAGGTAAGGGAGGCGAGCCGCTTATTGCGAGCAATCTTTTTCACAGTCTCCTTGGCATCGCAAGCAATCGGATTGCGGATAAGGGTGTGCCGGGAGACAACGAATCTGAAATGGATTGGACTTTCTATGTTCCGAAGGTGAGAAATTATATCGTTCTGTATGGGGATGCCTATGCGGAAGACGATGGCCTTCCGATTCAGAATCCGCCAAGGGTACCTTGGCACCCTGGGATATACATCACGCGATTCCCGGCGTTGCCGAAACTTGATCTTCATGTCGAAGGAGTTTCAACGGAGCAGGCCGGGTTCGCCGGGATTGCTGGGTTCACCGGCGGGCCAGCAAATCAGGGCCGATATAATTATTATAATGCTGCATTCCCCGATGGAAACACGAACGGCGGCAATTTAATAGGCAATACGGTTGGCAGAATGGGTAGGACCATCCAGGGGTGGCTGACCTACTGGCTGTCACCGCGCAATACCCTGCAATTCGTTTACAAGCACAATTCGGTTAACCAAGAATTCATTCCAGGGGGCGGTGCCTGGCAAGACTACGCTGTGCGGAATGAGATGCACCTGAAGTCCGGTTTCTATCTGAAATCTGAACTGCAATATGAGCACATTTCGCGGTATCCAGTACTTTTCACTGGGCCTCAAAGGAATTTTACGGCAATCGCGGAAATAGGCTTTTCTCCTGGAGAACGGGGCCAGAAATAATCGAAGCATATATAAGAACTTATTGTATTGTGTCGTTATTTTGTATATTGTTTCGACATTTTATCGCATATTTCATCGGCACGCCGCGGACGAGAATTCAAGGAGAAGCGGCTAGTGCTGGCCAAATGAAATCTGGAGCACGCAGAGAACGGCTTGTGCGCCTAGAGTTGGTCGAGACAATCTGATTGGAGTTGGAAACAGACTCGCTGGTCTGGAAAACCATGAGCGGAGAATCTGCATCGGTGAGACAAAGGGTTTCCAATGAGGAAGACACCGTTCCGGTGCCTCGGGACGAGGAGGCCCTCGCTGAAGATTTGGGAGACCGGCAGGTAGATGAGCGAACAGTGGCCTACCTCCGGCCCTTCTGGGCACAGCGCAAATTCATATTGCGCGTAGGAGTCTATGCGCTGCTCGTGAGTGGGCTTATCTCTTTATTGATTCCCGTGCGTTATCAATCGGTGACTCGATTGATGCCCCCCGACAGTCCGTCTGGATTGGGACTCGGAATGCTTTCTGCGATGACAGGGCGCGCGGGCATGGAAGGCTTGGGTGGTCTTGCAGGTGACGTCCTGGGAATGAAGAGTTCGGGCGCACTGCTTGTGGGCGTCCTCCAGAGCCAGACTGTCCAGGACCGGCTGATCCAACAATTCAATTTGATGCATGTCTACCATGACTGGAAAATTGAGGATGCGAGAAAGGACCTTGCGGAGCATACGGACATTTCCGAGGACCGCAAGAGCGGAATTATTTCGATCGTTGTGACTGACCACGATCCGAAGCGCGCGTCGGCCATGGCGAAATCCTATGTCGACGAACTGGACCGATTGGTGGCGCAGGTAAGCACTTCCGCGGCGCGACGCGAACGGATTTTTCTGGAAGAGCGTTTGAAGGCGGTAAAAGGAGAGCTGGACGACTCGGCAAAAAACTTCAGCGACTTCGCAAGCAAGAACAGCGCGATTGACATTCCCGCACAGGGAAAGGCGATGGTGGAAGCAGCGGCGAGGCTGCAGGGTGAATTGATCGCTGTGCAATCGGAGCTCGAGGGATTGAAGCAGATGTACACCGAGGACAACTTCCGCGTCCGGTCAGCAAGAGCGCGCATGGACGAGTTGCAAAAAAAATTGACTGAGATTGGCAACGCGGGAACACAGGGCGGGGCAAAGAGTGATGACTCGCTCTATCCGTCGATTCGTAGACTGCCGATTCTGGGCGTCACGTATGCGGACTTGTACCGACGGACGAAGATCGAGGAGACAGTATACGAACTGCTGACAGAGCAGTACGAAATGGCCAAGGTGCAGGAAGCAAAAGAAATCCCAAGCGTAAAGGTGCTGGATGCAGCCATTGTGCCCACCAAGAAAACGTTTCCACCGCGCACCGTAATCACCGTCTTGGGTACTTTGCTCGGACTCGCGCTGGCGATGACCTGGATTGCTGGGAAGACGCAATGGGAGGCGGTTGAAGCGAGTGACCCGCGGAAACAGTTCGCCATGGAGGTGTTTACGACGACACGCGCGAGTCTGCCGAACTTTTCGCGCAACGGGTCGAATGGGAGCTCGAACGGACACCGGCCGTGGGCTTGGTGGAAGAAAACGGAAGAGCCGACCCAGGCGAAGCACGAAGACCGCAAGCCCGACGGTCAGTAGCCCAGGAATTAGCTGTAAGTAATTGATAACATATTGGTTAGATCGAAGGGAGCCCTGTAAGTGACGGGGCGAAGCTGTGCAGGAGCATGGTACAGAGGAGGGGGCATGGCAGGCGTGGCAGAAAACGTGGCGGACTCGACGGAGTACCCCCCGTTACCCGTCGGCTACTTGGAGCCGCGCTGGTACGCCGCGTACACCAGCGCGAACCACGAAAAGCGTGTGGCCGAACAATTGAATCTGCGATCGGTCGAACACTTTCTGCCGCTGTACGACTCCGTGCGGCGGTGGAAAGACCGCCGAATGAACCTGCAGTTGCCATTGTTCCCGGGATATGTGTTCGTTCATCTTGCGTTGCGCGACCGTTTGCGGGTGCTGGAGGCGCCGGGGGTGGCGAAGCTTGTCGGATTTAATGGGACGCCAACAGCGCTGCCACAGCAGGAGATCGAAGCACTGCGAATGAGTGTTGGGCATGGCATCCGTGCAAAACCGCACCCGTATCTGAAGCTTGGACGGCGGGTGCGTGTGAAAGCCGGTCCACTGGAGGGGATGCAAGGAATCCTGGTCCGGAGGAAGAACGGGTCGCGGTTCGTGATTTCACTCGATCTCATCATGCGCTCGGTGGCGGTGGAAGTGGAGGCACTGGAATTGGAACCGTGCGGAAATGGCGAGTGAGCCGAAACCTTTTGCAGGAGCGGCGAGTCCCCGGGATACCGTTGCCGTATTGAGCTTTGGAGAGACGTGGTGTGGACAACGACTTGGTCGGTTTCAATGACACACTTACAAAAGGAGAAAAAATGCGCGCCTTGATTACTGGCATCACCGGGCAGGATGGTTCCTACCTGGCGGAGCTCCTACTGGGAAAGGGCTATGAGGTTTTCGGAATCGTCCGGCGGAGCAGCGTAAAAAAATTCGATCGCATCGAGCAATTCATGGAGAAGGTCGAATTGGTGGAGGGCGACCTTACGGACCAATCGTCTCTCGATAGCGTGATGCAAGCGGTCCAGCCCGACGAGGTATACAACCTTGCTGCGCAGAGCTTCGTTCCTGTTTCGTGGAATCAACCTGTCCTGACCGGCGATGTGACTGGGCTCGGAGTGATTCGCATTCTGGAAGCGATACGCAGACACCGGCCACAGGCGAAATTTCTGCAGGCATCCAGCTCAGAGATGTTCGGCAAGGTGCGGGAAACGCCACAAACGGAACTCACGCCGTTTTATCCGCGGAGCCCGTACGGCGTTGCGAAGGTTTTCGGTCATCACCTCACCGTGAATTACCGAGAGAGCTACCATCTTTTCGCGTGTTCGGCGATGGGGTTTAACCACGAATCACCCCGCAGGGGTCTGGAATTTGTCACAAAGAAGGTAACGCATCAGGTGGCGCGGATCAAATGTGGGTTAGCCAATAAACTACTGATGGGAAACTTGGCCCCGAAGCGCGACTGGGGCTTTGCGGGGGATTACGTGCGGGCCATGTGGATGATCTTGCAGCAGCCAGACCCAGAAGATTTCGTGCTGGCGACGGGCAAGACGCACAGCATCCGCGAACTTCTCGCGGTAGCGTTTGGAGCCGTGGGCCTGGACTGGGAGAAGTACGTGGAAATCGATCCAAAGCTGATCCGTCCTGCGGAGGTGGATCACCTCTGCGGGGATGCCCGGAAGGCCCGGGAGAAGCTGGGATGGCACCCGGAGGTTAGCTTCGAGGAGCTGATCAAAATGATGGTGAAAGCGGACATGGAAGCGGTTCAAAGAGCGGGGAGCACTCTTCCAAGCGCGACCTCAGTCCTTAACGGGGTATCGCAATTGATTGCCCCCACGCAATGACTCTTTATGAGCGCTACGAAGGTCGAGTCCGAGTTTGCGATGCCGTCCGGAACAGCGCCTAGGGTCGACCAGTCGCCGTCGATCGCTTCAGGCACGGTAAAGCTCGCTTCGAGCCAGGCCGTGCGGCGCGGTTTTCGGGTGGCATTTCTCCTTGTCGCGGCCCGCACTCTTGGGCCGAGGAATTTCGGGCAGTACGCAGTAATATTTTCCGCAATTGAACTTCTCGCCATGCTATCCGGAGCTGGATTTATGGAGCTTCTCACGCGGGAAGTGGCGAGGTCACCCGAATCTCGATGCGGACTGTGGCTCGACCTCACGGGACTCAGGTTTGTCTATCTCGCAATCATGATTTCACTTACTCTGGCCGTTCTGCGTGGAGTCGGGTATTACAGGCCGGAACTAGTCTTGGGCGGCCTATTCGCCCTCACGCTATTTCCAAGGGCGGTAATCGAGTCGACCCAAGGTGTCCTTCGGGCCCTGCACCGCTTTGGCTCTTTCCTGATTTTGGAAATCATCCAGGGCATCGTCCTTTTCGGCTTGGGAATCGCTCTTCTGTTTGCAGGGAAGGGTCTCTCAGGAGTTTTGTGGACCGAATTAACTGCCGCCGGTTGCGGTGCCTCCGCCGCCCTATGGATGCTACCGCCGAGATCCCGCGCTGCGGGTGAGTCTCCCAAGCCCTGGCGGGAGACGATCCGGCGGACATTCGCATTCAACTTTTTCCCCGTCCTTGTAAATTTGTACGACCGCTTCGATGTCATCCTTCTTTCGAAATTGGTGGGTGAGGGCGTGGCGGGCATATACGCTATTCCATATCGTGCCTTTGGTGCGTTTCAGATTTTTCCCTACGGAATCATGACCTCTTCGCTGGCAGGGCTCTCCGCGAAGGACTGGGACCAGTCGCAGCGGGAGCGGTTTCACCGCTTGTTGGGCTGGCTATTCGCATTGAGTGTCTTTGTGGTCCTTTTCGTGACGTTCTTCGCTGACTCGGCCGTGCAACTATTCCTCGGGCCTGCTTACCACGACTCGGCGCTGGCGATGAAAATCTTGGCCTGGGCGGTTGTCCCCATGTTTCTCAACAATGGGATGAATACACTGCTCCTGGCCCGGAACCGGGAACTCGTATTCCTGCGGGTAGCAAGTGTGTGTCTGGTTGCTAACCTAACAGCGAATTTGCTTTTGATTCCGCGGTTTTCATTCGTTGCCGCCGCCGGTGTAACGATTTTCACGGAATTGCTCCTCTTCGCGCAGAACGTGTTTTTGATACGCCCGCTTCTGCGGACGTGGCCGTGGCCTCGCGCCTGGGTTCGCACTTCGGTAGCTTTTGGCGTCGTCTTCGGCGCGGCGTCTCTAATCCGTAGCAGGACTTCAGTTCCAGGCCTCGGCCTGTCCTTGACCACCGTCGGCTTTTTTGGATTCCTACTTCTTTACATGGATGTGCTACCAGCGCGGAGAATCAGGGTCATGTTCGAAAGAGCTTTGGGATGATCGGATCGCGGTGCGTGCGGCTTGCGCCACAGTCGCTTGAGAGCTGGTGGTCCCCGGCGAGCAGCAACTTTGTCACACTGCGGAGTCAGCGTTCGGGACATGAGAATCGGGATTGACGGCCGGGTCCTCGGCAGACAACGCACGGGAATCGGCAACTATATTCACGGACTGGTACAGTTTCTTCCGCAGGTCGGGCCTGAACATGACTACTTTTTTTATTCGAATCGAGAAATAGACCTGCCTGTTTCCGGCAAACGCGTGAACGAACAGATTGATCGCGCATTTTGCTGGTGTCCAGGTTCCATCTGGCTGCGAGGAAGAGGAGGGAGTCTGGCGCATAGGGATCAGCTGGATGTCTTCTGGGCAACTTTCCCGATCTTGCCGACAGGCGTTCCTCGCGGAGTACTCAAGCTTGTTACCGTATATGACCTGGTTTGGCTGCGGTTTCCCGAGACGACGAGTAACTATGCCCTATGGGTTCAGAAAATCTGGGCGCGGAAAGCGATCGAAAAGGCAGATCTAATCGTGACGATTTCGCGTTCGACCATGGAGGATCTGGTTCGGGAACTTGGAGTACCCGAGAGGAAGATCAGGTGTGTGTATCCCGGGGTTTTTGAGAGGTATACGCCGCACGACCGTCAACAGGCTGCAGAGTACATGTCAAGGAAATATAGCGTGCCGCCACGTTACATGGCTGCGGTCGGTACCGTGGAACCCAGGAAGAACCTGAAATTGCTCGTTGAAGTTGTCCGCATCCTCAAGAGTACAGGGCAACTTAAATGTCCACTTTTGGTTGTGGGTGCAAACGGCTGGAAGAATTCACCCTTGTTCCGGCAGATGCGCGCGGCCGGGCTGACAGAAGATGAGATTCGATTTCTAGGATATTTGCCGGATGAGGACCTGCCATATTTCTATTCTGGCGCTGACGTATTTCTCTTTCCAACGCTGTACGAAGGATTTGGATTGCCACCCATAGAAGCGATGGCATGCGGGACGCCCATCATCGCGTCGAACGCCAGATGCATGCCCGAAGTACTCGGAGACGCGGCCATTCTGGAACCGCCGGACGGCGCACAGCGTTTCGCGGATGCAATTTTGAAGTTGCGCGCTGACGTGAATTTGCGCCACGCGATGCGCGAGGCGGGACTTCGCAAGGCTGAGGAGTATTGTTGGCAGGCCTCCGCAAAGCAGCTGCTTGGCTTAATTGATAACGGGATCAATCAGGGCGAAGCATATGCGAAGTATTAGCCTAGATTTCCATTTTGAACTTCACCAAACGATCCATTGGATGTCGATCGTCATCTGTGTCTATGCAGGTTTGAATGCGATGAGACAACTCTGGAGGTGCACACCCCGTGGGTGAAAAACAAAATCAGCCTTTTCAGCTCTCGTTCACTGCTTCCTTGATGGAGAGACAAAGCTGAATACGAATACGCAGTCAACGCACATATTCGCCGAGCGTTTGGTGCGGATGGAAAATGAAATCACGCTCAAGCACGACTATTGTTCTTTCCACACTCGGCGATTTCAGTATGTGCTGAATCTTTGTAAGGAGTTGAAGCGAGAATCAAATTGCTCAGTCCTTGACATTGGGCGCAGTCATCTGTCGTCAGAACTTGCACATTACTATCGAAGGGTCGTAACACTAGGACTGCCACTCAACAACTTTGCACACGAAAGAATCGCTTCCACCGCAAAGGCTGAACCTGCCGTTCATGTTGTCTTCGACCTGAATAACTGCAATACCGATGCGATTCCAATCGCCGAGCATTTTGATTTGATTGTTTTTGCGGAAACAATTGAACATCTGCACTCTGCGCCTGAGATCACACTGCATGCCCTGGGGCAATTACTCAAGCCTGATGGATTCTTGGTCTGTCAAACTCCCAATGCGGCAGCCTTGGAACGCAGATGTCATCTCCTGCTGGGCCGGAATCCATTTGAGCGCATTCGCTGCAATCATCTCAATCCTGGCCATTTTCGTGAGTACACTCGCGCCGAATTAATTGACTTAGGGCAAGTCGCTGGACTCCATATTGCCAGGCATGAATTTCTGGATTACTTCCCGCATGCAGGCCCATTGCAGATGATCAGATCGACGCTTCGGAGAATATTCCCTGTATTGAGGTCCGGTCAAACCATCGTTTATGGCAAAGCCGCAAGCTGAAGGTTTCAGTGTTTATCGGCTAAGTAACGTTTGCGTTGGCAGCAGCGCGTCGCTGGCGTCGCCCTTCACCTCGCGAAGAGTACGGTCACGCAAGATTGGGAGAAGGTTCGGCCTGGGGCCGGACGCTGAATTGTAAAGAAGATGAGTTGGCAATCACGAGGAAGTGCCAGTGAGTCCTTATTGCTTGCGTCCCCAACGAGACGCCTGGCTCCCCATTCCCTGTTTTTTTTGTTTTTCAATCTTGTGTACTTCCTTCCACTATTGGGCGTTTTGCTGTTCAACTATACTGAGGGAGGGACAAGCACCCAGGCTGATTTGGACTGGGACGTAACGGGGAAAATTACCTGGGTATATCTATGGGGAATTTGCGCATTTCTTTGGGGGTCAGGGCTGAGCACATTTCTTGCGCGGAAGACAACTCGCAAGACTGAACCGCGAGCCCTGCAACTATTCAGACTGAGCCGGTCGTTTTGGGCGTTATGTTCGGCGTTGGTTGCAGTCTTTGCACTATCAAAAGTCCTGCTGCTCTCGTTGGGGGTCTATTCAGAGTATGCGTTCGATACAGGAAGCATGATAGGCGGACTGTGGACGTTCTCTATGTTCTGTTCCGAATCTTTGCTACTTCTCTCTATCGTAGTTCTGTTCTCCAATGCTCGGCGCAACGTCTTGTGGTTCATGATACTTACAGGAATAAACGGGATCAATTTGCTGCACGGTACGCGAATCTTTTTCATGGTTGCTGGCATAGCGTTCTGCTTCAACCTGTATTTACGCGGCAAATTGAACATTAAGCTTGGTATTCTGGCATTTTGCTCGTCATTGGCCCTGGGATATTCAATATATTTATCTAGGTCGCACGTCGAGGTGGATGACCAGACGTTTTCCCTAACTCGCATCATAAGCCCTATAATGTACGAGAGTATCTTTTCCCAATTGTCGCTTACTGGGACGATCAGGCATTCTGAAATTTGGAACTTCTGGGGATCTCCGCATAATTTCTTTCTTGATGCGTTGTATTTTGTTATTCCCCGATTTCTTCTGCCTGCAAAAGACCAGATGCTTTTCATTAACCGGTTTAGTGACTTGAGCCCCCTCGGCGCCTTCTCAGGCTACGCAGCAGGCTTAATTTACTTTGGCGTCTTCTTCCCGCTCTTCTATTTCATTGTCGGAAATGTTGCCGCTTGGCTCCTCCGTCATGCAAAGGATAGCCAGTTTTGGTCGGCGATCTACGTATACTTCGTTTGCGATTTTATGTTCCGCATCATGCGCGATGGATACGTCATCCCAATCAAACTCCTAGTAAATGGGCTCATGATCTTGGCATTCGTCGTCTGCTGCAGCCATACACAAATTCTGCCCAAGTTTGCCCCGGCCTCCCGGCAAGGTCTAAGGGCTTTACCACAGCCTAGTAGAAACCGGGGCTAGGAGATCTGATCAGTGGTTAAGGTTCTTTACGACGCGCGCTGGATAGGAAATCACGGAATAGGCCGATTCGCGGGCGAGCTGCAGAAGTTGCTTTCGGGCCTCACTCCGTTTCAAGACCAGCGCCCGCCCTGGCACCCTCTTGATCCGGCGCTTTTGGGAGCAATGCTGTGGCGCAAGAAGCCCAAGCTTTTTTTCAGCCCGGGGTACAACTCTCCAATTGGTTGGCCCAAACCCTTTGTCTTCACTTTGCATGATCTTAACCATCTTTGTGTTCGAGACAACTCGAATGCTGCGAAGCGCGCTTACTACAAGTACATAATCCGGCCCGCCTGCCATCGGGCAGCCTATGTCTTGACGGTTTCCGAGTATTCGAAGCGGGAGATTGCGGCCTGGGCCAAAATCAAAGAGGAAAAGATCATCAATGTAGGTAATGGCGTAGGCCCGCCGTTTACTGCCACAGGCCGAAAGTTCGAGCCTGGATATCCTTACTTGCTATATGTTGGTAGCCGGAAACCGCACAAAAACCTCCCTCGATTGCTGGAGGCTTACTCCATATCAGGCATCCGTCGAGACATTCGCCTAGTTCTTTCGGGAAATCCAGACCGACATATGTCAGGAGAGATCGAACGCCTGGGGCTAACCGGAGACGTTGTCTTCGCTGATTCGGACGGGGACCGAGATTTGTCCGACATTTATCGCGGCGCACTGGGATTCGTTTTCCCTTCTCTGTACGAAGGGTTCGGTCTACCACCCCTGGAGGCTATGGCTTGTGGAATTCCCGTCTTGACGTCGAAAGTGTGCTCACTCCAGGAAGTGGTGGGCGACGCAGGGGTCTTGGTGGACCCGTTCGATGTTGAAGCGATTGCCGATGGCATACGGCGACTTGTTCAGGACTCGGACTTGCGAACGGAGCTGCGGCAAAAGGGACTCCTTCGCGCAAAGGAATTCTGCTGGGATAAAACGGCATCCAGGACCCGAGAAATTCTCCAAATGGCAGCCGCTGCAAACTAGCGTTGTGGACCATAGGATTACATCAGATACCAGGCCCGACTGAATTATTCGAATGCTGGAACCTGCTTCCCACTCAAAGGGTTTAGGGTAATACATGCCGAACTTCGACACGGAATTAGTGAAGCTCTATTCTGTTGAAGGCCAGGTCAAAGAAGACAGTTACCTTCACGCCCACTCCAGAAATCTCGCGGTTATACGCCGTCAGGTCAGCATTTTTGAGCGTTGTCAGGAATTTCTCAAAGACGCTCATTGTGTCCTTGATTGGGGGTGCCGGCATGCTGCGGATGCATGTCTGGTCCGGATGTTGCGGGGACCCGAGGTGGAACTTTACGGCTGCGATGTTGATCCTGGAGAATATCATACGTTTTTTGATTTCGCCGGACTCAAGTATTCGCGGCTCACACATCCCTACCTGCTGCCGTATGAAAGCAACTCGTTCGACGCTGTGATTGGAAGCGGAGTACTTGAACACGTCCCGAACGACTCTGAATGCTTAAAGGAACTTTACAGGGTCATCAGACCTGGCGGGTTCTTCATCATGACGATGCTGCCAAATCAAAACTCATACACTGAGTGGATTAATCGCAGATTGAAGAATCCGCACCATCTCAGGATGTATTCCCTCTCCGAAGCCAAGCACATGTTCATGCATCATGGATTTTTGCCAGTTCGCTTCGGCTATCATCAAATTATTCCTACCCTGTCGAGCCCGAAAGGGGGAATCTTTGATCTTCGTATTGCAAATCAACTTGTGGAAAAGCTATTCTCCTTCAACGCGTTCTTCGAAAGGTTTTGGCCGATTAATAAACTTTCGACCAACATCTTTGTTGTGGGCAGGAAAGTAGATGCGTTCCACGGATAACATCTGGCAAAAGACCGATTAACGAGATAAAACCATCGGCTACGACAAAATGCGCTCGGACACACAACATACCAGCTTGATCGAAGCGACGATCGTAATTCCGACGAAGAACGGCGAAGAGGATATAGGGACGTGCCTGGAGGCTATTTATTCGCAGAGGGAGACAGGACCGTTTGAGGTGATCGTGATCGATTCGGGTTCGATGGACAATACACTGGAGATCGTGCGGCGGTATCCCGTTCGGCTGGAGCAGATTCCTCCGGAGACGTTCCACCACGCGCGCACGCGAAATTACGCCGCTGGGCTTGCGACGGGCGAATTCCTGGTCTTTGTGTCGCAGGATGCCATTCCTGCGTCAGACCAGTGGCTAGCAGCAATGATCGCAAATCTCAGTGACCCGTCCGTGGGTGCCGCCTATGGTCGACAATTGCCGAAGCAAGGCTCAACACTCGAGCGGCAAGACACACTCGGCGCTGTATACGGGGAGGAAAGGCTAGTGAAAGATCCATCTCGCGGTCAGGAACATGGTTTTCGTTACTATCACTTCTCTAGCGTAAACGCCGCGATTCGTAGAGAAGTATGGCGGGTCACTCGCTTCCCAGAAGATCTCAAGATTTTCGAGGATCTCGGAATTGCCAAACGCATTCTGGACGGAGGCTGGAAGATCGTCTATGAGCCGCGGGCTGCCGTCTACCATTCGCACAACCATACGACAAATGGACTCTTCAAGCGTTACTTCGATGCAGGTGTCATCTGGAAGCAGTTGGGGATTTGGAACGAGCAGACGAGGGTGTCCATGTTGAGGGACATCGTGCGATTGCTGCGAAGAAAACTAACTCGATTTGATGGCAATGGTGGTAGCCGGAATGTGGCCATGTCGATGCGCCAGGACCTCACCAAAGCGGCAGGCTTATTCCTGGGTCTGCATGAGCGGTATATCCCACTGACTTTGAAGCGCCAATTGAGTGGGATTCGGTTGTTCGAATGACTGCGGAATTGGCCACTTCTCTGAATAGAGCGCGCGCGGCAAAAAATCAGGCCGTGCAGCACCTGTTGAAGGCCTACCTGGACTTTGCGGGTGCGGGAATACTGATCATTCTTTTTTCCCCGGTGTTCGTGCTGCTGGGTGTGCTGGTGGTCTTAGAGAGCGGGTGGCCGATCATTTACAGGAGGCGCGTGGTCGGAAGGAGCTGCGAATTTGACGCGTACAAATTTCGCAGCATGAAGCACGGTGCGGACGAAATACTCGCGTCGGACCCTGCGCTGAAAGCTGAGTTCGAGGAAAATTTCAAGCTGAAGAAGGACCCGCGGCTGACACGTTGGGGCGCTATCTTGCGAAGGTCCAGTTTGGACGAGCTGCCACAGTTGTTTAACGTGTTGAGGGGGCAGATGAGCTTGGTGGGGCCGCGGATGGTCGCGCCTGCGGAATTGGAGAAGTATGGCACGTTTAAGGAGCTGCGGCGGACGGTGAAGCCGGGTATCACCGGATACTGGCAAGTTCACGGAAGGCAAGAGGTCTGTTATGACGAACGAGTCCAAATGGATATGTACTACATACAGAATTGGAGTCTAGCGATGGATCTGAGGATTTTGATCAAGACTCCGTTGAAAGTCCTGCGGAAGGAAGGCGCCTATTAATGGCACGGATTCTGGTCACCGGAGGAGCCGGATATGTGGGTTCCGTTTGCTGTAGACAGCTTGTGGCCCGGGAGCATTCGGTTGAAGTTGTGGATGACTTGTCCACCGGCTTCGCTGACGCTGTTCCACCGGCCGCAATCCTTCATCAGATTAGCATCGATGATCAAGAAGCGTTGTCGAAAATATTGGCGGCCAAGCGATTCGATGCGGTCTTTCATTTCGCCGCCAAAGCTTCTGTTCCAGAGTCAGTCATCAATCCCGGCCCATTTTTTGACGTCAACGTCGCTGGTGGAATCTCGCTATTGGAGACGCTTCGAAGGCATGGGATTTGGAAATTTGTGTTTTCTTCCAGCGCAGCAGTGTATGGAACGCCGCGGGTTGTTCCCATTCCCGAGGACCACCCCAAGGAACCCGTGAATTCATATGGCGAAAGCAAATTGATCTTCGAGAAGATTCTAAGAACGTATGCCGCTGCGTATGGATGGAGCGTCGTTGCCTTTCGGTATTTCAATGCATGCGGAGCGGGAGACGGCTGGGGCGAGAGGCATATGCCCGAGAGCCACATTATTCCACTGCTGTTGCAAACGGCTTCGGGACGGCGCGCCTTCTTTGAGGTTTTCGGAACAGACTACAGTACTTCGGATGGTACTTGCCTGCGCGATTATGTACATGTGTTGGACATCGCGGAGGCGCATTTGCTGGCGATGCGGAAAATGGGGCAGGCTGGCTTCTGCGATTACAATATCGGAACTGGGAACAGCCATTCGGTGAAAGAAATTCACGAAGCGACCGAAAGAATTTCGGGAAAGAGAATTCCGATTCGGTGCGCGCCACGGCGAGCTGGAGATCCCCCTGTGCTGTGCGCCAGCCCCCAAAAGCTGCTGAATGAATTTGGGTGGACTCCCGAGCACTCCAGCCTAGAGAACATTTTGGCTGGAGCGTGGAAATGGGAGCAGCATCAATACAAGCAGCTGATTGTCGAAGACGCGAGAAGTGGTGCCATTTCTTGACAGATGAAGCGCAATTCCCAATAGAAATTAAAAAAGAATCGACACAGGTCGAGGAGACCATAATCGTGGCCCCGAAGGTATTCAGGGACGACCGCAGCTTCTTTATGGAAGCCTGCCGCGCCGACTGTGGCGACCACTCCTGGTATGAGTTTCCAAAGAACATTTGTGGATACTCAGCCATGGAGGGTGTGGTTGTCTCAGCTTCGTGGCGCGATATGCATTTCGCAGCGCCTTGCCCACGGTATTCGCTTCTGGAAAATTGTCGGCTCAAGATGCTGGGAATGGACGAAATGCAGCCTATCGACGTTGCCTTGCAAGCGTATTTGAAATTGAAGGATGTAGCCCCGGCCTCGGAGAACGGGCCAATC
>Ga0137409_10001154_pt1 | contig 28648 bp, 23 predicted proteins | sample CZODoug1_16funga_FD_122059 | JGI IMG/M metagenome (GOLD analysis project Ga0137409, IMG submission 122059) | Vadose zone soil fungal communities from Angelo Coast Range Reserve, California, USA - CZODoug1_16fungal (Hybrid Assembly) | ecosystem: Environmental > Terrestrial > Soil > Vadose zone...
TCCCGACTTCGTTGTTCACCCACATCACGCTGACCAGCGCCACACCACGCGTGAGCGCGGCATCCAGCGCCGCGTCCTCGACGACGCCGGAGGCGCTCACGGGCAGGACGACCTCGTCGCCCCCCAGGTGCTTCACCGCATGGGCCGCGGCGAGCGCCGCCTTGTGCTCCGTCGCCGATACGGCGACGCAGAACGGGCCTCCGCGATCGCGCGCGGCCAGCGCGGCGCCGATGATCGCCAGGTTGTCGGCCTCGGTCCCGCCCGACGTGAACACCACCTGATTGGGCTCGGCGCCGACAGCGTCCGCCACCTGCCGCTTCGCCGCCTCGATCCCCGCGCGCGCCGCCCGCCCGAACCGGTGTGCGGAGGATGGATTGCCGAAGGCGTCGCTCCCCAGGTAGGGAAGCATCGCCTCCAGCACCTCGGGCCGCACCGGCGTGGTGGCCGCGCTGTCGAGATAGACGGTGCGCTTGGTCATGAGGACCGCAATCTACCGACTAGAGGGATTGGACGCCAAGCTCGAGCACGTCGTCCACCGCCAGCGTCTCGTGCGTGAAGAACGGCTCGCCGTACGGGCGCCGGATGAGGGACCCGTAGTGCGCCGACTGGACGCGGATCAGCTCGTACAGGTCCTGCCCGGTCGGGAAGATCTCCCCCGCCGCCTTCGCGCCCTCGAACTGTGAGGCGTAACAGCGGATCGCCTGCATCTTCGCCTCGAAGCTGTCCGAGATGTCCACCACGAACGACGGTTTCACGGGGTCTTCGCGGTAGGCGAGCGCGTACAGCACCTTGAACGGCCGGTGCGGGTCGCCGGCGCCGCCGTATTTGGCGAGACCGGCGAGGTAGCAGGCGTCGCGACCCAGCTCGGACGCGACCCGGTGATCGGGGTGGCGGCCCACGGCGTAGGGGAGGATCACCGCGCGCGGCTTCGTTCGACGTATCAATGCGACGACTTTTTCCCTCGACGCCTCATCGTTGTGCAGGTGCGCGTCGGGGAGGCCCGCATTGAGCCGCAGGTGTACCCCCAGGGCCGCGGCCGCGCGCGCCGCCTCGGCGGCGCGGGTCGCCGCGTCGCCGCGCGTGCCCGACTCGCCCTGCGTCAGGTCGACGATGCCGACGCGATGGCCGGCGCGCGCCGCCTTGGCGAGCGTCCCGCCGCAGGTCAGCTCGGCGTCGTCGCGATGCGCCGCGATGGCCAGCAGATCGACGCGCTCATCACTCATATCGGAGTGCCTCCACGGGATCGAGCCGGGCCGCCCGGGCCGCGGGCGCGATGCCGAACACCAGGCCGACGAGGATGGACGCCACCGTGGCGATCGCCGCCGGGACGACCGGGATGGTCGTGTTGAACGCGAGCAGGCGCTTCAAGATCTCACCAGCTCCAACGCCTACCGCGATACCGATCAACCCACCAAGCAGGGTCAACGTGGCAGCCTCGACCAGAAACTGCCACAGAATCGCGCGTCTCGTCGCGCCGAGCGCCTTGCGCAGGCCGATCTCGCGGGTGCGGCTGGTCACGGACACCATCATGATCGCCATGACGCCGATTCCTCCCACCATCAATGCGATACTCGACAGCACCAGCATCACGAAGAAGAACGCGAACGTCAGGCTGTCGAAGATACCCAGGACCTGGTCCGACGTGAGCAGGTCGAACGTGTTGGGATCGCCGGCCCGTAGTCCCCGCGTGCGCCGCAGCGTCACCGTGGCCGCATCCATCGCCCGGCTGACGCTGACGTCCGTCTTCGGCTTCACGAGAATGATGAGGCCGTTCCACTCGTCGATATTGAAACTGCGGCGGGCGGTCTCGAACGGCATGATCGCGGCGATCTCCGGTGCTCCCGGCACCTCGAAAATGTTTGTGGGGCGTTGCCACACCCCCAGAATCTTGAAGGGATCGCCGCCGATGCGCACCATCCGACCGAGCGGATTAATGGCGCCGAACAACCGGTCGACGGTGCGTTGCTCGACGATGACCACCGGATCCCCGCCGCGCAGCTCGGCCGCCGTGAACGCGCGTCCCGCCAGGATGCCGCCCCCGAGGATCTCCATGAACCGGTCATCGGCGCCGAACACCCCAAGAACGCGCGTGCGGTTGCCGCCGTACTCGAACCGTTCGAAGACCTGCGTCCAGATCGCCGCATAGTGGATCTCGGGGAGGCGCGCGATGGCCTCGGCGTCCTGCGGTGTCAGCTTCGGCCGGACCCGGATCTCGCGCGGCACGGCGTCGGGATTCACCCCGGTCGTCGAGAAGTAGCGCAGCACGCGAAAGGTCGTCGGCCCGACGACCTCGAGCGTATTGACGATCTGTTCCCGGAATCCGGCGACGATCGAGGCCATCGCCATCACCGTCGCAATGCCGATCACGACGCCGAGCACCGTGAGCCCCGAGCGCAGCTTGTTGGCCCGCAGCTGATCGAGAGCGATGCGCCAGCCCTCGCGAGCGGAGTCGAGCCTCATCTATTCCTGGCGGAGCGCTTCGATCGGATCGAGGCGCGACGCGCGGTGAGCCGGATACACGCCGAACGCCACGCCCACGACGATGCCCAGCAGCAACGCGAGGCCGATAGACCACGCGGTGACGCGCGCCGGCAGCGGCGACACGAGCTGGACGAGTCCCGCCAGTCCAGCGCCGACGGCGAGGCCGGCGATCCCCCCGAGCAGCGACAGCGTCAGCGCCTCGGCGAAAAACTGCCGCCGGATGTCGCGCCGGGCGGCCCCCAGCGCCTTGCGAATCCCGATTTCGCGGGTGCGCTCGGTGACGCTCATGAGCATGATGTTCATGATGACGATGCCACCCACGACGATGCCGATGACGACGACGGCAGGCACGACCGTGAAGATCACACGTGTGAGCTTGCCCCAGAACGCGATCAATCCCTCGCCGGTGTCGATGGTAAAGTCGTTGTCCGCACCCGGGCGCAGGCGATGCGCGATGCGCATCGCCTCCTCCGCCCGGAGCATCGCGGGCGCTACCCCGTCTGCGGTCGGCATCTTCACGGAGATGACCATGGTCTGGCGTCGCCCGTACATCGACTCGAACGTGGTCAGCGGCAGCATCACGAAGCCGTCCCACGACTGGCCCAGCACGGTGCCCTTGCGGGCTATCACGCCCTTGACGATCAGCTGCATCCCGTGCACGCGGATCATGCGCCCGACGGCGGCGGTCGCGTCGCCGAACAGCTTCTCGGCCACGTCGTACCCGAGCACCGCCACGTAACGGCGCTGTTGCAGGTCGATGTCGCTCAGCGGCTCACCCGCGGCGAACTTGTAGTCCTGGACGACCACGTAAGGACCGGTCACGCCGAAGATGAAGACGTCGCCGGTGGTACGGTTGCGCCACTGCACATCCGCCATCGGCGTCGGCCAGCCGGACTGCAGCGCGATGGCTTCGGCATCGGGGACGGCACGCGCGATGAACTCGACGTCCTCCGGCGCGATGATCGGCCGGCGCTGTATTTCCTTCCAAGCCTCATCGTCGATGAAGCCGACCTGGATCGGATCGCGCCGGATCTGGAACGCGTTCACGCCCACGATCGCGCCCGCGAGCCGCTCCCGCACGTAGGCGTTCATCCCCTGGATCACCGCGACGACGGCGACGAGAAACGCGACGGACACGATGATGCCCAGCAGGGTGAAGAACGACCGCAACTTGTGGCTCCAGACAGTCTGGAGGGCGAGCAGCGCGGCTTCGAGGAGGGGCACGACGGAAAGCTAATTACTCGTAACGCAGAGCCTCCACGGGATCGAGGCGCGCGGCCCGGTTCGCCGGGTAGAGCCCGAAGCCGACGCCCGTCAGGGCGGAGGCGGCGAGCGCTACGACCACCGACCAGACGGGGACGAAGGCCGGAATGGGCGTCAGGCTGGAGATGAGCCACGCGACCACGCCACCGACGATCATCCCGATGGCCCCACCGATCACGGTGAGCGTCGACGCCTCGACGAGGAACTGCCACAGGATCGCGGTCTTGGTCGCCCCGAGGGCCTTGCGGACGCCGATCTCGCGCGTGCGCTCGGTGACCGAGATCATCATGATCGCCACGACCCCCACGCCCCCCACCATCAGGCCGACCGACGAGAGCGCGATCATGACCAAGAAGAAGACGCCCGTCACTTGATTCCAGCTGTCGAGCAGCTTGTCCTGTGTGACGATGGAAAACGTGTTCTCCTGACCCGGCTTCAGATTGCGCATCGAGCGGAGGGTGGCCGAGACTTCGTCCATCGCCTGCTGTTGGGGCACCGTGGTCACCGGAGCGACCGCGAGGCGCATCCACCCCTTGAAGTAGGGGACGTACTTCACGAACGCGCCGTGCGGGACACCGGCGAACGGCGGCGCGGCACCGCTGAACAGACTGGGCGGCGGCGTGTACACGCCGATCACCTCGAAGGGGACGCCGGCGATCTTGACCATCTGCCCGATCGGATCGCGCCCCTGGAACAACTGCGATTCGAGCTTCTTGTTGATCACGACGACGCGGCTGTTGGCGACGTCCTCCATCCGCGTGAACGAGCGGCCGGGGTAGATGTCGCCGCCATTGACTTCGATCCACTGGTGGCTCAAGCCGGAGACGGTCACCGATTCGAGCGTCCGGGAGCCGAATTCGATGCGCGCCGAGCTTTCCTCCCGCCGAGTGACGTACCGCACGCTCGGCAGCTCGGCGATGCGATCGGCTTCCGCGTCGTTGATGGGGGGGTTGCGGCGCCACGGACTGGTCTCGTCGGAGCCGTCGGAGATGTTCACCCCGGCCTGGAAGAAGCGCCACACGAGAAACGTACGCGGCGCGATTTGCTCGAACACGTTGGAGACGCTGCGGTTGATGCCGCTGATCATGGACGCGATGATCATCACGACCATGACGCCGATCGCGACGCCCAGGATCGTGAGCGCCGCGCGGCCCTTGTTGGCCCGCAGCGAGGCCAGCGCAATGCCGACGCCTTCGAACACGGGCGTCAGGTGATCACTCCTGCCGCAACGCGGCGATGGGATCGAGCCGGGCGGCCCGGCTGGCCGGGTAGACCCCCGCCGCGACGCCGACGCCCGCGCCGAGCGCGACCCCGACCACAACGGACCACGGAGCGACGCTCGCGGGCAGCGGGGTGACGGCCGCGATGAGGGTGGCGAGGGCGATGCCTGTGACCACCCCGATCGCGGCGCCGATCGTCGAGAGCGTCGTGGCCTCCACGAGGAACTGGCGCAGGATATCGGTCCGGCGCGCGCCCAGCGACTTGCGCAGGCCGATCTCGCGGGTCCGCTCCGCCACGGCCATCAGCATGATGTTCATGATCACGATCCCGCCAACGACGAGCGAGACCGCCACGAGACCCGGGAGGGCCAGGAACAGCACCTTACTGATCTTGCCCCAGAAATCGAGCACCTCGTCGGCGGTCTCCATGGCGAAGTTGTCGGCGTCGGTGGGGCGGAGGTGCCGGCGGCTGCGCATGATCGCCTCCGCCTGCGCCATCGCCTCGCGCATTTGGTCCTGCGAGGCGGCTTTGACCGCCAGCGCGTCGATCACGCGCGGGGGGTTCACCCAGCGCTTCACCGGCGACGACGCCGGAGCGACCGCGAACTTGTCGAGCGATATCCCGAGCAAGTTGCCCTGCCGCTCCACCACGCCGATGACCCGGTAGGGCAGATCGAAAATCCGTACCTCACGGTCGATGGCATCCTGACCCTCGAGCAGCTTCGCGGCCAGGTCGTATCCCAATACGATCACCGGGACGCCGTTCTGGTCTTCCTGCGCCGTGAACGCCCGGCCCTGCTAGATGCGGAGGCTGCGCACCTCGAAGTAGTCCGCGCTGGCCCCGGTGAGCGCGATGTCCTTGGCCTGCTTGCGACCCGCGGTGATGGTGACGCGCGTGGTCGATTCCCACGAAAGCGTCACCGGCACCGAGAGTCCGCGGGTGACGGCTTCGGCGTCGTCGTACTTGATGCGGGGCCGCCGCATCCAGCTGCGCCAGGTCGAGTCGGTGACGTTGCCGAACTGGTTATCGGGGAACTGTCGCAGCCGGAACGTGTTCACGCCGAGCAGCGTGCCCGCGAACTTGTCCGTCATGTACCGGTTCATGCCCTGGACGATGGACACGACGGCGATCAGGAACATGACGCCGATGAACACGCCGACGACGGAGAACGCGCTCTTCAGCTTCTGCGATCGCAGGGTTTGGATCGCGAGGCGGACGGCCTCGAAGAAGCGCATGGCGGGCGGTTATTCGTACCGCAGGGCTTCCACCGGGTCGAGCCGTGCGGCCTTGCTGGCCGGGTAGATGCCGAACAGGACGCCCGTCAGTACCGCCGCGACGAGCGCTAGGACAACCGAGATCAGCGGGACGTACGCCGGAAGCGGGGAAATGGCGCCGATCAGGAACGCGATGCCCGCGCCGACGATCATGCCGACGATGCCGCCGACCAGGGTCAGCGTGGCGGCCTCGACGAGGAACTGCCACAGAATCGTCTGGCGCGTGGCGCCGAGCGCCTTGCGTACCCCGATTTCGCGGGTGCGCTCGGTGACGGAGATCATCATGATGGCGACGACCCCGATGCCTCCCACCATCAAGCCGACGCTCGACAGCACGACCATCAGCAACCGGAACAGCGCCGTCATGCTGTTGATGACTTCGAGATAGCGCTCCTGCGTGACGGCGTCGAAGTTGTTCGCCTGGCCCGGGCGCAGGCCGCGCATGGTGCGCAGCGCGACCGTCACGTCGTCGATCGCGCGCTCGACCGGGACGGAATCTTCGGGCGCGACGAAGAAGTGCATCCACCCCTGCCAATACGGGACGTACTTGACGAGCGTCCCGTGCGGTATGAACGCCTCGGCCTGGTCGCCCTCGCCGAACAGGCCCGTGGGTGGATTGTAGACGCCGATGACGTCGTAGGGCAGGCCCGCGATCTTGATCCGCCGCCCGATCGGATCGCGATTGGCGAACAGCTGCTCGGCGAGCTTGTCGTTGACCACGACGACGAGCGCGTTGGCCTTGTCTTCGAGGTCGCTGAAGGAGCGGCCCGGGAACACGTCGCCCCCGGAGACCTTGGGCCAGTCGGCGTCGCGCCCGTTGATGTTCACCGCCGAGTGGCGCCGGCCCTCGAACTCGATGTCGCCGCCGCCGTTCTCGTTCACGACCACGAACTTGATCGTGGGCAGCCGCTCGAGCCGCTCCGCCTCTTCGATGGTCAGCGGCGGCCGGCGCCGCCACGGATTGGGATCGTCGGGGTCTTCGTGCTGCGCGCCGCCCCAGAACCGGCCGACGAAGAACGTCTTGGGGCCGAGCGACGCCAGCATGTCCGACAGCCCCTTGTTGAAGCCCGCGATCAGGGCGCCGATGACCATGACGACCATCACGCCGATCGCCACGCCGAGGATGGTGAGGGCGGCGCGTACCTTGTGCGCCCGGAGCGAGGCCAGCGCGATCCCGACGCCTTCGATGAGCGATCGCATCGCTTACTCCTGCCTCAGGGCGGTGATGGGGTCGAGCCGAGCCGCGCGGCTCGCCGGGTAGACGCCGGCGACGATCCCGACGCCGCCACCGATGACGACGCCCAGCACGATCGAGAACGGCGACACCGTGGCCGGCAACGGGCTGGCGGCGTTGACGAGCAAGCTGAGGCCGACGCCGGTCGCGACGCCGAACGCCGCGCCCACGGTGGCGATGGTCGTCGACTCGGCGAGAAACTGGCGCAGGATGTCGGTGCGCCGTGCGCCCAGCGACTTGCGCAGGCCGATCTCGCGGGTGCGCTCCGCCACGGCCATGAGCATGATGTTCATGATCACGATGCCCCCGACGACGAGCGACACCATCACCAGGCCGGGGCCGATGATCACGAGAAATTTTTGGATCCCCGCCCAGAAGGCGAGGACGCCTTCCGACGTCTCCAGCACGAAATTGTTGTCCTGGCGGGGACGCAGGTGGCGGCGGCCGCGCATGACCTCCTCCGCCTGCGCCATCGCTTCGCGCATGTCCGCCAGCGTCGCCCCCTTCACGATCAAGGCGTCGATGATCCCCGGCGGGTTCACCATGTCCTGGATCGGCGAGCGGGCCGGCGCGACGGCAAAGCGGTCGAGCGAGAACCCAAACAGCTTCCCCTGATGCTCCACCACGCCGATGACGCGGTACGGCTGACCGCCGATCCGCACCTGCTTCCCGATCGGGTCGCGATCGGGGAACAGCTTCAGGGCGACTTCCTCGCCGAGCACGATGACCGGCACCCCCGAACGGGATTCCTGCGACGTGAACGCGCGGCCGTTCGCGATCTTCAGGTTCTTGATGTCGAAGTAACGCTCCGAGGCGCCGGTGATGTCGACGCTGAGCACCTTCTTGGCACCCGTCTCGACGGTGGCCTGATCCGAGGACTGCCACGCGATGGTGACGGGCACCGTGAGGGCATTGGTGACGGCATCGGCGTCGCCGAAGGTGATGCGCGGCCGGCGCGCCCACGCGCGCCACGTTGAATCGCTGATGTTGGGCGTGAAATTGGGGCGGCGCCGCAAGTGGAACGTGTTCACGCCGATGATCGTCCCGGCGAACTTGTCGGTCATGTACGTGTTGATGCCGTTGACGATCGACCACGCGACGATCAGCGACGTTACGCCGATGAATACGCCGATGAACGAGAACCCGCTCTTCAGCTTCTGCGCCTGCAGGGTGCGGAGGGCGAGCACGACCGCTTCGAAGAGCGGCACTCAGGCAGCCTGCAGCTGGTCCGTCGCGACCAATCCGTCGCGCAGCGTGATCACCCGCGCGGCCTGCGCTGCGATGTCCTGCTCGTGCGTCACCATCACCACGGTCTGGCCCGCGTCATGGAGCTCGCGGAACAGCCCCATGATCTCGAGACCCGTCGTCGAGTCGAGGTTTCCCGTGGGCTCGTCGGCCAGCAGGATGCTGGGATTGTTCACGAGCGCCCGCGCGATCGCCACGCGCTGACGCTGGCCGCCCGAGAGCTCGTTGGGGCGGTGGTCCATCCGGTCACCCAGGCCCACGCGCTGGAGCGCCTGCGCGGCGCGAGCGCGGCGCTCCTTGGCGCCGAGCCCCGCATAAATCAGGGGCAGCTCCACGTTGTGCAGCGCGTCGGCACGCGGCAGCAGGTTGAACGTCTGGAAGACGAACCCGATCTCTTTGTTGCGGATCCGCGCCAGCTCGTCGTCCACCAGGTCGCTCACCTTTTGGCTGTTCAGCCAGTACTCGCCGGCGGTCGGCGTGTCGAGGCACCCGATCAGGTTCATCAGCGTGGACTTCCCGGAGCCCGACGGGCCCATCACCGCCACGTACTCATTCTTGCGGATCTGGATGCTCACGCCGCGCAGCGCCCGCACCGTCTCCGAGCCCATGTCGTAGTCCCGCGTGAGCTTGTGCGTCAGGATGACGACGTCGGGGAGCGGCGTGTCGCCGGTGCGGAACTCCTGCTGGCTCACGACGGCCTCCGGCCGGCCGAATCGGCGGCCTGCCGGCTCGAGCGGACGCGCGCCCCTTCCTTCAAGTCACGGATCGCCTGATACGGGCCCGCCACGATGGTCTCACCCTCGCGCACGCCGTCGATCACCTCGAAGTGCTCCTCGCCCGCGATTCCCACCTTCACGGGCCGGAACGTGGCGACGCCGTTGGCCACGACGAACACGCCCTCCGCTTCCTTCTTCTTGGTATCGGCGGCCGCGGGACGCGGTGGGGGAGCGGCGGCTCCGGACCGCTCGACCGTCACCGGCTTGTTGTCGCGCACCGTGAGCGCGATGATCGGGATGGCGAGCGCCTGCTTGCGCGTATCCGTGACGATCCGCGCCGTCGCCGACAGGTCGGGCCGCACGTCGCTGGGTGGATTCGCGAGCGTGATTTCAACCTCGTAGTCCACGGCGCGGTCGTTCTGTCCGGCCACGCTCGACGCCGCCGTGAGGATCGCGCTGTTCGAGATCTTGGTCACCCGACCCATGAACGTCGTGTCGGGGAAGGCGTCGATCGTTACCTCGACCGAGTCGGCGAGATGCAGGCGCACCACGTCCGTCTCGTCCACTTGCACCTTCACCTGGATCACCGAGAGGTCCGAGATCGTGAGCAACAGGCCGGTCTCGCGCGAGAACGTGCCCGGCACCGCCACTTCGCCCTCCTCGACCGCGAGCCGCGTGACGCGTCCCGCCATCGGGGCGATGAGGTGGGTCTTGGCCAGCTGGTCGCGCGCTTCCTGCAACCCCGCCCGCGACTGCTCCACCATGTGCTCCGACGCCGTGGAATTTGCCTCGGCGATCTCGAACGCGGTCTGCGCTTGCTCGAGCTGCTCGGGCGAGACCAGGTTGGGGTTCTGCTCGCGCAGCTCCTTGGTGCGCTGCAGCGCCCGCTGCGCCTGATCGCGGTTGGCGCGGGCCTGCACCCACCCCGCCTCGGCCGACGACATCGCTGCCTGCGCCCGCTGCAGATTCGCCTGGTAGATCGTCGGGTCGATCTGCAGGAGGAACTGGCCCTTCTGCACGTAGTCGCCCTCGCGCACCGCGATCCGCGTCACGCGGCCCGTGATGTCGGCGCTGATGTCCACCTTTTTCTTCGGCTGGATCTTGCCGCTGGCCGTGACGGCCGCTACGAGGTCCCGCCGGCCGACTTTCTCGAACCGCACCTCGGTGCCCTTGTCGCGCTTGGCGCTCGCGCTCACCACCACGAGCAGGATGAGGAGCACCGCGCCCCCGGCTCCCAGCAGCACTTTGTTCCGCTTGGACATGTTCTTTTGAATCCTCTCGGTTAGCGTAGGCTGCGGCCGACCGCCGCTTCCAGCGCCGCCAGCGACTTATGGTAATCGTAGATCGCATTCACGTAGTCGTTCTCCGCCCGAAGGCCCGCGACCTGCGCGTCCAGTAGCTCGAAAAACGTGCCCGAACCCACTCGGTAGCGCTCGGTCGCGAGCTGCAATTGCTCGCGGGCTGCCGTTCGATTGGTATCCTGGAGCCCGATCGTGCGGAACGCCGTCTGCAGCGTCAGGAACGCCTGGCTCACCTCGGTCTGCACCGCCAGGCCGCGCGCCCGGACCGCCTCTTCCATGTCGCCGTGCTGAGCCCGCGCTTCCGAGACCCGCTGCGTGCGCGCGAAATTCGTGAACAGCGGCAGCGAGATCGACAGGCGCGCCTGGAAAGGTTGGCGGGTGAACTGAAACGGGTACACCGAGTTGGCAGCCCGCAGCGCCGCTTCGTCTGTCACGGGATCCCACTGGATGCCGGCGCAGCCGGCGGCCGGGAGCCCGGCGCCCGTCCGAACGGAATCGTTGGAGAGGCACTGACCGTAGCGAGTGTTCGCGGCAAACTCGCCGCTGCGAATCAGCGGTTCCACGTCGGTGAACTGCTGCGTGAAGCCCGACCACCCCGCCGACGCGCTCAGGCTCGGTCCGTAACTCGAGGTGGCCGCTCGCACGCCCCACGCCGCCGCCACCTCCCGCGCCCGCAGCGCCTTGAGCGCCGGATTCTGCTCCTCGGCCATCGTCAACAAGTCGGTCAGCTGCCACGCCGGCGTCTGGACGGCGAACGTGTCGGTGAGCTGCACCGCCTGGACGTCGGTGGGCGGCGTCACCCCCATCTGCTGGAACAGGCGCAGCTTCTCCACGCTGACGAGCGTCTGGGCGCGGAGCAGGGCGACGGCGGCTTGGCCGCGCGCGACCTGCGCCTGGCGTACGTCGATCAGCGTGGCTTGGCCGACGCTGAAGCGCGCCTGCGCGAGTTTCAGGAACTCGTCGTTGCGCTCCAGCGTCTTGCGCGCCAGCTCCGCCTGATCACGCGCCTGGAGCACCGTCAGGTACTGCTGCGTGATCCCGGTGGCGAGCGCGTTCGCCGCGCCCGCGATGTCGGCGTCGACCGCATGCTGCTGGGCCTTGGCGAGCCACGGCTGGGATAACGTCGCGCCCGACAGCTGCCAGGTGAGGCTGAGGTCGTAGAACGATGACACGGTGGAGACGCTCTGCGAGAAGCTGGAGGACAGGAACGTCTGCGATCCGGGCCCTGTGTAACTCATCCCGCCTGTGGCGGTCACATTCGGCACGAATAGGCTGGTAAACGCGCCGCGCACACCCCACGCCGCGGGGCCGCGATCATTCAGGACCTGCCGATAGGCGGGGTTTTTGTCGCGCGCGATGGCGATGGCGTCCGCGAGCGACAGGCCCGCCGGCGCCGCTGTCGCGACCTGCTGCGCGCCCGCGACGACCGGGCCGAGCAGAAGTCCGGCGGTGAGCAACACGTGTCTCATGGGCATCCTTGGAGAGTATGGTCGTGAGGTCGAAGCCCATACGCGCGGGGTCCGGGCTCGGTTTCGGCCTGCGACACGTGCGGTTCGTCTGTTCGGAAACTTGACAGGGAACCTAATCGGCGGGACGAACAGGGGTCAACCGCCGGGCGCCCGCTCCGCGCTGAGCCGGCGCGAGGGGATCTCGACCTTGATGAGACGCGCGCTGCCGTCGAGCCAGAGGTGCACAACCTGATTGGGACCGCCGGTGAGCATGATGTGTCGCAGGGTCACGGGAGCATGATTCACCGTGGTCGGAGCCAGGCCCAGGTCCTGGACCTGCACCGCGTCGCGTCGCAGGCCACGCGGCACGATGGCGGTGAGCTCGCTCGGTTGGACCGCGGCACGCCAGGCGGCGAACAGGTACAGCGCGAAGACCGAGTCGTCGAGCACTACGGAACGGCCGCCGGCGGGGAACTCGCGCGCCCGCTCGGTAGTGCGCGCCACGAAGCGCACCGTGAACCGGCCGCGACCCAACTCGCCCAGGATACGCACCGGTTGCCGCGGGTCGGCGACGTCGTATTGGAGCGTGGCGGGTAGCGTGTCGACCGTGACATCGAGGATGGGAGCCAGGACGACGACGGGCCGGGTGCGGTCGTAGCGGATCGTGGTGGCGAGGGTCCAACCAATGCCGCCGCGCGCGAGCCGCCCGTGGTTCAGGCGAAACGCCTCGCGCGCCACCTCGACGGTGTCTTCCCGCACGACGAATGTGCCCTCGTCGAGCGGCGCCTGGAGCAGGGCGAGTGCCAGGAGCCACACATTCATGCGGCGGCCTGCCCGAGAACTCGCGTGGCGAGGCACTCATAGATCATCTTGTAGAGGCGCGCGCCCTTCTCGGCCGAGGCAAGCGAGGGCCGTCCCAGCGAGCCGGGTGACAGCGCGGGGAGGGTGCCGGTGGCGCCGCGGCGGTAACGCGCCCGCTGCCGGTCGGTGAGTAGGAAGTCCTGAGCCAGGTCCATGCGGACCAGCTGTGGCGCGAGGTGCAGCAGCAGGGACGTATCGAGCTCGCCGCCGTGCATCGGGCCGGCGGGGTCATCCAGGTGGCCCGTGAAGTCTAGCGAGAACACATCGGCGGTGAACACGCGGGCTCGCCGGGTACGGAGTGTAGACAGCGCTTCCTGGTGGGGATCGTGACCGTGCGCGGTGAGTATGATGAACGTGCCCACGCCGGCTTGCTCCCACGAGCCCAACAGGTCATTCATCCAGCGGTGCAGGGTCTTGCGGCGCACGGTGGCGTTGCCGTGGTAGGGACGCTTCGTGGCGGTGTTGACGCCGTACTCCACCGTCGGCGCCCGCACGATGCCGAAGGCGGCGGAGAGATCGTCGGCGAGGTGCTCGACGATGATCGTGTCGCACCCGAGCGGCAGATGGGGCCCGTGTTGTTCGCAGGTGCCCACGGGCACCAGGAGTCGTGAGTCGCGCGCGAGGGCGGCGCGCACAGCCTCGGGGGTGAGGACCTTCAGGTGCAGCGGCTGCAGGGGCGGGGGGGTCATGCGGTAATCGCCGGGGGGCTGGCTGCCCTCGCCGCGGCCGAGTGGCTGCGCGGCAACGCCGCCGCCTGGGCGTGGATCGCGGGAGCCGCGGGTGTTGCGGCGGTCGCGCTCGCCTTGCGTCGCCCTCGCCGCCCCCTCGCCGCGGCCGCGGCGCTGACGAGCCTCGCGCTCGGCGTCGTGCTCGTAGCGGGCGCGCTCGAGGTCGCACGCATCCAATGCTGCTGGCCGGCGTTGCGGGAAGCCCGCGTGACGGCGGCGTCGCGCGCGCTGGCGTCGACGCTCGCCGACGCGATGGCCCAGGCGCGCCGGCTTGCCGAACGGGGCGGAACCGCCGCGCTGCTGCCGCGGGAGGCGGCGTTCGCGGAGCTGGCGCGAGCGACGGCCGGGGGGCCGGCCGGCATCGAGCGCGGCGTCGCCATCATGGGACGGGACGGCGAGCCCTTCGCCTGGGCGGGCCGACACCGCGCCATACCGGCTCCCGATACTGCCGAGCTGCGGGCCGTCATCACTCCATCTTACGCGCTGCTCGAGGCTCGGCGCCAGACGGCGATCGGGACCGCGGTCGGCACCGTGCTCCTCGGTGCCGCGCCCGCGCTCGCGGACCAGGATCGCTCGGTCGGCGCCGCGTTTGCGCGTGCGCACGGCGTGGGACTGCGCTTCTTCGCGCCGGGGCTTGGGCCGCGCGACTCGAGTGCGTTCGAGATCTGCCAAGTCCCCCCCGGTTGCCAGTACGGCGACACGCTGCTCTCGGTCCTCACGATCCCTCCCGCGCAAGGCGATGCGAAACTCGCTGCCCTCGCGCGGACCGCTCGGCTCGCCGGCCTCGGTCTCGCCCTGACTCTGGCGTTGCTGCTCGGCGCGGCCCCTCCGGGCGCGGGGCGGTGGGGCGTCGTGCTGGTCGGTGCCTGGGCGTTGCTCCGTGCTCCGCTCGCACCCGGCGTCGGCCCGCCCGGCCTCTTCTCCCCCGCGACCTTCTACCGTCCCGCGGGTTTCGTCGGCGCGTCGGCGGGCGCGCTGATGGTCGTGGGAATTCTGGTACTCGTGGCGGCCGCGGTGCTGTGGCGCCGCGGTCTGCCGCGCCGCTGGTGGACCGGGGCGGCCGCGGCCTTGCTCCTCCTCGCGGCGCCTTACCTGGTCCGCTACTTCGGCCGCGGGATTGCGCCCCCGGCGGGCGGCGTGAGCTTCGCGCTGTGGCTATCCTGGCAGGCCGCGCTCGCCGTGACCGCTATGGCGCTGGTCCTGCTGGCGGCCGCGCTGGTGCGCGGCTCCGCGGAGCCCGAGGGCGTTCCGTGGTCGCTACGCATCGCGTGTGCGTGGGCGGCGCTCGCGGCCGTCGCCGGCCTGTGGCTCTGGAATCCGCAGGACGCATGGCCGGAGTGGTACACCTTTCTCTGGTTGCCGGCGCTCGTGGGCGTGATTCTGCCGGCCCCCCGGCGTTGGGCACTCTCTGGCATCGCGATCGTCGCGGGGACCGCGGCCGCGCTGATCACGTGGGGCGCAGCGGTCGAAGGGCGGCTGCACCTTGCCAGCCGCGATGTGCAACGGCTCGGCCAGGAGGGAGACGCCGTCGCCGTGGCCCTGCTCGAGCATCTCGGTCAGCAGATCGCGGCCCGGCCCGCACCCCATACAGCGGGGGATCTGTATACGCTGTGGGCCGCCTCCCCGCTCGTCGCGCAGGATTACCCGGCGCTGCTCGAGCTGTGGGACGCGACCGGCCGTCCCGTGGCCGACCTGACCCTCGCGAGTCTCGACCTCCCGCCGGCCGTGCTCGCGGCGTTCGCGGGGGAATCGGCTGTGGGACCACGCGTCGAGCCGGTCCCATGGGTCCCGGGCATCCATTACGTGCTCGTCGTGCCGCTCGCTGGACGGAACGTGCTCACGGTCGCCGTCGGGCCGCGCACGCGCCTGCTCGCGCCCGATCGCACGGCGCGGTTTCTGCGCGGTGACCCCGGCGTCGAGCTTCCCTATATCATTTCGCTCTCGCCGCTGCCCAGCGCGGGTGACCGCGGTGCGGTCGTTGACACGATGGCTGGTGCGCGACTGGAGTGGCGTCGGGACGGGTGGGCGGCGCGCGGCGAGCGGCTGGTTGATTTGCCGGGGGGTTCGCGCCACGTGCACGTGCGCGTGGATCTGCGCGATCCGTGGGCGCTGTTGGTGCGCGGGGCGCTCGTCGTGCTGCTGGACGTGGCGCTGCTGGCCGGCGTGTGGCTGTTCGGGCTGATCGTGATGGAGGGGTGGCGGCCCCGCGTGCCGCCGCTACTCACGACGCTGCGCACGAGCTACCGCGCGCGCCTCACCGCGGCCCTCATCGCGTTCTTTGTGCTGCCTGTGCTCGGATTCGCGGCGTGGAGCTTTGCCCGCCTGGCCGACGAGGCGCGCCGCTCGGGCGACCTGCTCATCCGTCAGACGCTGCGCGACGCGGTGGGGAGTGCGGGGGCCATCGCCAGAGACCGGCCGGAGGCAATCGGGAGGTCCATCGCGGAGCTAGGCCACAGCCTCGACGCGGAGTTGTGGTTGTACCGCGGAGGCCGGCTCGTCGGAACGAGCTCACCGGTGATGGGCGAGCTCGGCCTCGTCGATCCGTTCCTGACGCCCCCGGCGTTTCTGCTGACGCTCGAGGACGAGCTGGAGCTCACGACCGACGCGCGCACGGCCGGACGGCCGACGCGCGTCGGCTACCGCGTCGTGGCGGCGGGCCCGCCGGGCGAGGAGGCGATCCTCGCCGCGCCCCAGCTGCTCGACGACGAGCGCGTCCGCCTGCAGCAGCAAGACCTCGCACTCGTGCTCGTGCTGGCGACGCTCGCGGGGCTGGGCGCGGCCACGTATCTCGCCGGCCTCGCGGCCGCTGGACTGGCGAAGCCGGTGGCCGCACTGCGCGACGCGGCGCTCGCCGTGGGGCGGGGCAGCGAGCCGCCGGCCTTTCCACCGGGGGCGCCGCGCGAGTTCGAGCCGGTGCTCTCCGCGTTCGGCCGCATGGTCACCGACGTCCGGCGCAGCCAGGCGGCGATCGAAGAGGCCCGCCACCGCACGGCCCAGGTGCTCGCAAACGTCGCCACGGGCGTGATCGCGGTGGACGACGCTCTGCGAGTGACCATGGCAAACCCCCGCGCCGCGGAGCTGCTGGGCGAATCGCTCACCCCGGGCGACGAATTGCCGCGGGCGGCGCCCCCCGCGTGGGGTCCTGTGTGGCAGGCGGTCGCCGCGTTCGTGGCGGCGAAGGGCGACGCGATCGAGGAACGGGAATTCGAGATCGGCGGCCGCCAGATCCGTGTGCAGCTCGCGCCGCTCGGCCCCGCTCCCGACGGCTGCGTCATCGCGCTCGACGACGCGACCGCCCTGACCCGCGCGGCCCGAGTCATCGCGTGGGGAGAAATGGCGCGCCAGGTGGCGCACGAGATCAAGAACCCGCTCACGCCGATCCGCCTCGGCATCCAGCACCTGCAGCGCGTGAAACGCGTGGGAGGGGGCGCGACCTTCGAGAACACGTTGCAGGAGACCGCGGAGCGTATACTCGCGGAAATCGACAGGCTGGATGGCATCGCACGCGCTTTTTCCCGTTTTGGGGCGCCCGCGGCGGAGCAGCTGCCGCTCGAGCCGGTGGACTTGACCGCGGCTGCCCGCGAGGTCGTGCAGTTGTACAGTCTGGGTTCCGGAAAGAAACGGGGCGCCGAGGCGACACGGTTCGAGGTGCGGGCGGCCGAGAACGGTGCCACGGCCCTCGCGCGCAAGGACGAGGTGAAGGAGGTACTGGTCAACTTGCTCGAGAACGCCCGCAATGCGGACGCCACGCAGGTCACGGTGAGCGTGCGAGACGGGGGGCGGACGCTCAGTGTGGCGGACGACGGTCGCGGCATCGCCCCGGAGGTTCTGCCGCGGGTGTTCGAGCCGACCTTTTCGACCACGTCCAGCGGCTCGGGGTTGGGGCTCGCGATCGCGCGCCGACTCGTAGAAAGCTGGGGCGGTACCATCGTGCTCGACAGCGAGCCGGGGCGCGGGACGACGGTCACGCTGAGCCTCCGCCCGGTGACGCCGCTCACACCCCACAATAGTTGAAAGCGCGAGCGTTATATTGTCGGCGGTCTTTCCCCCGTCTTGAGGTGACCCGTGCGACCTGGAGTCGTTGCCCTCGCGCTCGCCGTACTCGTCGCCGCCCCGGCTCGGCCGGCCCGCGCCCAGTTCTCCTTCGACGCGCGCCGCATCGGGATGGGCGGCGTTTCGTTGACGCGGGACGGCAACCTGCGGCGTTACAACCCCGCCTACCGGGCCGTGAAGGACCGTCCCGGCAGCGGCAACCCCAAGGCGACCATCCCGGTGCCGCTGGGGCTCATCCAGTTTTTCCACGACCACCCGATCAATAAGTTCGGCAGCGATCCGCTGTTCGATCCCAAGTCGCCGACCTTCAATCCGTTCGAGACCATGAACCTCGTGTTCAGCCTGCCGATCTTCCTCGAAGTCAAGAAAGCGCCGACGCCCACCAACGATGTCACCTTCACCGTCGGCAGGAACGCGTTTGTCCTCGACCTCGGCGCCGCACAGATCCTGGTCCCTGAGGACGACTTCGGACTGGGGGGCACGAGCCGCCTGCTCGACGTGGGGTTCGGCATCAAAGGTTTCCGCTTCGGCGTGCAGGGGTTCGAAAACCACGACGTCGGGTTTCTGCTCGGGGACTCGCTCCGCGCCTTCCTCAAGAATGCGGACTCGGCGCGCACCAACACGACGTACAACGTGCTGGGCGACGGGATCGTGCAAGCGGGCGTTGCCCCCACGCTGAGCTTCTCCGGCCGGGTGACCGGTGTGGGCAGCGACAACCAAGACGGTGTGTACCTCGGTGTCGCCGTGCGCTCGTACTACGGCGCCGCGTACTTCCGGGCCGTCGGGTCGGGCGGCTTCACCACCGGCGACACGTTGTTCGCCGGCCCCAACCCGGTTACGCCGCAGCTCGAGGCTCTGACCTATCGCGACAACGACGCGACCAAGTCGTTCGGTCAAGGCATCGGCGGCGACGTGGGCGTCGTGTTCATCTCCGGCCCGATGGAGGTCGGCGTGGGTGCCAACGACATCGCCGCCGAGCTGACCTGGAAGGATACGCGAGTCGACAGCTCCTACTTCGCCACCGCGGGCGACTCGATCGTCACGAGCACCGTCAGAAACCATGTCCAGTCCAAGACCAAAATGCCGGTCAGCTACATCGCCAACGCGTCGATCCATATGGGGACGGGGACGACCGTCGGGGGCGACATCGTGAACAGCGGCCGCGGGACCGTCATCCACGTCGGCGGCGAGCAGCGGCTCGGCATGCTGGCGTTGCGTGGCGGCGTGTCGCGCGACCAGCGCAAGAAGATGCAGTTCGGGTTTGGCGGGGGCCTGCGGCTCGGGCCGATCGGCCTGGACGTAGGCTTCTGGACGCACAGCAATTCGTTTGCCGACAAGCGTGGCATCACCATGGCCACGTCCATCTCGCTCTATTAGGGAACCGCCATGAAAGCCACTGCTGCCGCCTTCGTCGCCCTGGCCGCGCTCCTCTCGGCGGCGTGCGGGGAAGGGCGTGCGATCTTCAACGTGGACGTCTACAGCTTCATCCGGGGGTCGGGGAACGACACGATCCCGTATGCCATCCCGCCCCTCAGCGCGGGGACGGTGTCGAACTCGCCCAGGCAGATCAACCTGCCGCCTGGCTTCGGCAGCTCGATCGTCGACAGCGTCCACATCACCGGCACCGCGAGCCTGGTGAATACGGCCGGCACGGGGACCATCGGCTTCAGGCTGTATCTCGACTCGACCTCGGCCGGGACGCTCAACGCGTCGGCGCTCGCTATCGACATTCCACCGACCGGCGTCTCGGGCACGAACACGTCACCTCTCGTGATCACCGGTGATTTGAGCGCGGCGCTGAGGACCCTCTTCACCGCATCATCGCTGTGGGTGAGAATGGCCGCCACGGGGAACAATGCGGGTGCCACGCCCGTGACCGGGAAGATGGCGCTCACCGCGCTGCAGGTGCGCGTGGTCCTGCAGGACAAGATCTTCTAGAGCCGGTCCCCTCGGGGGGCGGCGGCTGTATATTTTCCTCCCGTGAGCACCCGACGCCCCACCGTGACGGTCGTCGTGGGCGCCGTGCCGGTGGGAAGCACCCACCCGATCGTCGTCCAATCCATGACCAACACCGACACCGCCGATGTGGCGGCGACGGCGGCACAGGTGCGGGCGCTGCATCAGGCGGGCAGTGAGATTGTGCGCGTGACGGTGAACAACGACGCGGCGGCCCGCGCCGTCCCCGACATCGTCGGCCAGGTCGACGTACCGGTCATCGGTGACTTTCACTATAACGGCCATCTCCTGCTGACGAAGTATCCCGACTGCGCCCGCGCCCTCGCCAAGTACCGTATCAATCCCGGCAACGTCGGCGCCAAGCGCCGCGACGACAACTTCCGCACCATCGTCCAGGTCGCGGTGGACGAAGGCAAGCCCGTCCGCATTGGCGTGAACTGGGGCAGCCTCGACCAGCAGCTCCTGACCGAGATGATGGACGCGAACGCCGCGCTTGCGGAGCCGCGCGAGGCGCGCGACGTGACGATGGACGCCATGGTGGCGAGTGCGATGCGCTCCGCGGAGCTCGCCGAGGACGTGGGTCTGCCGCACGACCGCATCATCCTCTCCGCCAAGGTGTCGGGCGTGCAAGACCTGGTGGACGTGTACCGCAAGCTCGCCACGCTGTCCGACTATCCGTTGCACCTGGGGCTCACCGAAGCGGGGATGGGGACCAAGGGCGTGATCGCGAGCACCGCCGGCCTCGCCATCCTGCTCCAGGAGGGGATCGGGGACACGATCCGGGTCTCGCTCACCCCGCGGCCGCAGGGCGATCGCACCGAGGAGGTGCAGGTCGCTCAGCAGGTCCTGCAGTCGCTCGGGCTGCGCAGCTTCACGCCGCAGGTGACCGCGTGCCCGGGCTGCGGCCGCACCACGTCCACTTTTTTCCAGGAGATGGCCGAGCAGATCCAAACCTATCTGCGCGAGCAGCGACCGGTCTGGAAGGAGCGCTACCCCGGGTCTGAGGAGCTGCACGTCGCGGTCATGGGCTGCGTCGTCAACGGGCCGGGGGAGTCGAAGCACGCCGACATCGGCATCTCGCTTCCCGGTACCGCCGAGGAGCCCCGCGCTCCCGTGTACGTGGACGGCGCGTTGCAGGTCACTCTGAAGGGCGACGCGATCGTCGCCGATTTCTTGAAGATCCTGGCGGAGTACGTCGAAGCCCGCTACGCGATCCGGGTGCCCAGAGCCACGTCCCGATCCGGCTGAACCAGCACGATGTCCCCCGCATCGAGAATGACGCCGAGCGTCAGCACCTCCGAGAAGTAGTTCGCGATCTGGCGCGGCGGAAAGTTGACGACCGCCAGGACTAGCCGGTCCTTTAGATCGTCCGCCTGGTAGTACTTCGTGATCTGAGCGCTCGATGCCTTGACGCCGAGCTCGGGGCCGAAGTCGATGCGGAGCCGGTAGGCCGGCTTCCTTGCCTGCGGGAAGTCGTCTACCTGGACGATCCGTCCCACACGGATATCGACCTTGGCGAAATCGTCGTATGTGATCCGCGCCATTCTCCCTCCGAAATGTCCCCTTTTGAGGTCAGCCGGGCTTCCTTCCGAGCGGTCACGATTCGCCGAGAAACGTAGCGCCGGCGGTGCTTTTCAGCGCGTTGCGACAATTGGCACGTGCGTTGCCTTACCCCGGGCGTCGGCCTTCACCACCCCTACACCGGACGGCTTTATGCGGCGCATCATCGGCCTGGCGCTCACGCTCGTGACGACGACGTCTCCCCTGTTCGCCCAGCGTTCCGGTCGGCCCTCGGGGCTGCGTGAGGTGCGCGATGGAGGCAGCGCGGGGCTCACGCTCGTCGTGGCCCAACCGCTCGGCGATTTCAGCCGCACCGGCGACGTCGCGGTGGGGCTCACGGGGTTCGCCGTCGTCGGCCTCGACCGCACCGCGAGCGTCGGTCTGCGTATCGATGGTTCCTACCTCGTGTACGACTCCTATTACCGGAGCAACGGCATTTCCACGGCATCGTCGATCGGCTCGCTCGCCATTGGACCGCAGATCACTCTCGGACGCGGCCCGATCCGGCCCTATGGGTTCGCGACGTTGGGGGGCTCGCTCTTCTGGTCGTCTGTGAGCAACAACGACAGCTACTGCGGCTGCTACGATAGCGACGTGTTTTACGTCAACGGCCGTTTCACGACCGTGACGCAAGTCGGGACGGGACTCATGATCGCCGTGTCGCGCCGCCGCTCGGTCGCGCTCGACCTGGGCGTGCGGGACGTGCGTCACGAGCGCGTGCGGTACGTTCCTGCGGGAGGCATCACCGAGAATTCGGATGGCAGCTTCAGCGTGGAGCGGGTTGAAACGCCCGTCCGGATGCGGGTCTTCCAGATTGGGGTGTCGGTCGGAATCCGGTAGCCGTCAGTCGGCCGAAACAGGCTCGGGCAGGGGCGTCGGCGCCAAGCGCCGCCCGAGGCGCTGTTGCAAGGCATCGAGGTACGTGTAGAACACCGGCGTCACGTACAGCGTGACGAGCTGTGAGAACGCGAGTCCACCGACCACGGCGAGGCCCAGCGGCCGGCGCGACTCGGCGCCCGAGCCCCACCCGATTGCGATCGGGAGCGTCCCCATCAGCGCCGCCATCGTCGTCATCATGATCGGCCGGAACCGGACGCTGCAGGCCTCGAGAATCGCGTCGCGCGGCGACTTCCCCTCACGCCGCTCGGCTTCCAGCGCGAAGTCGATCATCATGATCGCGTTCTTCTTCACCAATCCCACCAACATGATGATCCCGACGAAGGCGTAGACGCTCAGCTCCGTGCCGAACAGCAGCAGCGTCAACAGCGCGCCGAAGCCCGCGAACGGGAGCCCCGACAGAATCGTGAGCGGGTGAATGAAGCTCTCGTACAGGATCCCCAGGACGATGTAGATCACGGCCACGGCAAGCAGCAAGAGGAACAGGAGGCCCTGCTGGCTGGCCTGGAACGCCTGCGCTGTGCCCGAGAAGCCGGTGCTGATCGTGGACGGCAGAATCTGCCCGGCCGCGCGCTGCACCTCGCTCACGCCGGCGCCGAGCGCGACGTTGGGCGCCAGGTTGAACGACAGCGTAACCGAGGGGAGCTGGCCGCTGTGGTTCACCGTGAGCGGGCCGAGGCCGGGCGTCATGGTAGCCACGGACGTGAGGGGGACCAGCGTCCCTTGCTGGGAGCGGATGTAGAGCAGCCGCATCGCGGTGAGGTCGAGTTGGTACTCGGGAAGCAGCTCCTGAATCACCCAGTACTGGTTGTTGTCGGTGTAGATCGTCGAGACCTGGCGCGACCCGTACGCGTCGTACAGGGCCTCCTCGATTTGCTGCACCGTCACGCCGAGCCGGGCGGCACGGTCCCGGTCGATCTGGACCTGCGCCTGTGGGTTCTTGATCTGCAGATCGGTGGTGACGTCCTGCAGGATCGGAACGGTGCGCAATCTGGCCTCGAGCCGCCCCGCGCTCTCATACAACGCGGCGATGTCCGCGCCTTGCAGGGTGAACTGATACTGGGCCTTCGCGTTGCGCCCGCCGATCCGGATCACGGGGGGGACCTGCAAGTAGGTGCGGATCCCGGGGATCGTCGCGAGCTGGGGCTGGAGCTGGCGCACGATCTCGTCCGCCGAAGGGCGCTGGCTGCGCGGCTTCAGGCGCAGAGTGATCTGCCCCTGATTCGTCGTGCCTTGCCCGACGCGCGACATGTAGTGGTCGACGTACGGATTCCGGCCGATCACCTCGGCGACGGCGAGCTGGTGGTCTACCATGGCGTCGTACGAGCTGCCCTCCAACGTTTCGGTCGAGCCCTGGATCGTTCCGGTATCCTCCGTGGGGATGAAGCCCTTCGGGACCAGGACGAACAAGCCGGCTGTGCCGAGCAGGATCGCGGCGGAAAACGCGAGGCTGGCGGGCCGGTGATCCATGACCCACACCAGGGTCCGCTGGTAGGCGCCGAGCACGCGTTGGTACACCCGCTCGCTGGCCTCGTAGAACCGCCCATGCCGCTCATCGCGCGAGGGGCGCAGGAACCGGCTGCACAACATCGGCGTGAGCGTGAGGGAGACGAACCCGGAGACGAGGATCGCGATGCCGATCGTGACCGCGAATTCGTTGAACAGCCGGCCGATGAGCCCGCCCATGAACAACACGGGGATGAACACCGCGGTGAGGGAGAGGGTCATGGAGATGATCGTGAAGCCGATCTCCCGTGCGCCGTCCAGCGCCGCCTGCATCGGCGGTTTCCCCATCTCCATGTGGCGCACGATGTTCTCGAGCATCACGATGGCATCGTCCACCACGAAGCCGACGCACAGCGTCAGCGCCATCAGCGACAGGTTGTCGAGACTGTAGTCCAGCAGGTACATCACCGCGAAGGTGCCCACGATCGACAAGGGCAGGGCGAGACTCGGAATCACGGTGGCCGAGAGGTTGCGCAGGAACAGGAAGATGACCAGCACCACCAGGACCAGCGTGATGAACAAGGTGACCTTCACATCGTCCACTGATTGGCGGATCGACAACGATCGGTCGTAGAGTGTGTTCACCTCCACCGACGCGGGCAGCTGCGGAATCAGCGTGGTCATCGTCCGCTTCACGGCGTCCGCCACCGCCACCGTGTTGGTGCCCGGCTGGCGCTGGATCGCCAGCGTAATCGCCCGCGCGCCATCGAACCAGCTGGCGTTCTTGTTGTCCTGCACGTCGTCCAGCACGCGGGCGACGTCCTGTAGCCGCACCGGCGCGCCGTTGCGGTAGGCGATCACCAGCGAGCGGAACTCGGGGGCGCTTTCGATCTGCCCGTCGGCCCGGACCGTGTAGGCGCGGTGCGGGCCCCACAGGATGCCGGTCGGCAGATTGGGATTCCCCGACTGGATGGCGTTACTCACTTCGTCGAGGCCGATCCCCCGCGCCGCCAGGGCCGTCGGGTCGATCTGGATACGCACGGCATACTTCGCGGCGCCGAACACCTGCACCTGGGCGACACCGGTCACGGTGGACAGGCGCTGCGCCAGGAACGTTTCGGCGTACTCATCCAGCGTCGAGAGCGGCATCGTCTTCGACGTCAGCGCGTAGAACAGAATCGGCGAGGCCGCGGGGTTCACCTTCTGATACGAAGGCGGCTGGATGTCGGGTGGCAGCTGACGCAACGTCTTCGAGATCGCCGCCTGCACGTCTTGGGCGGCGGCATCGATGTTGCGAGTCAGGTTGAACTGCAGCGTGATGTTCGTGCCGCCCTGGCTGCTCGACGACGTCATCGCGTCGATCCCGGCAATGGTCGAGAATTGTTTCTCGAGGGGGGTCGCGACCGCGGACGCCATCGTCTCCGGGCTCGCGCCCGAGAGTCCCGCCGATACCTGAATCGTCGGATAGTCGACGTTGGGCAAGTCGCTCACCGGCAGCAGCCGGTACGCCATCAGGCCGAAAAAGAGAAGGCCCAACATCACGAGCGTCGTGGTGACGGGCCGCCGGATGAACAGGCCGGAGATGCTCACTGCTGCGCCGCCTCGGTCTTGGGTCCGGCACGGATGTCGACGTGCGCGTCGGCGGTGAGCCGCAGCTGCCCGTCGGTGACCACGAGCGTCCCCGGCGGGATGCGGTCCGCCAGCACCGCGACGCTGTCCACCGTGCGGGTCACCGTCACGGTGCGCTGCTCGGCTGTCCCCTCGGCGGTAATGATGAAGATGTACGTCCCCTGCTGGCCCGTCATCACGGCCTGCGCCGGGATCACCACCGCGTCGTTCTGGACGTCGAGCACGAGGGTCACGTCCACAAACTCGCCGGGCCAGAGCGCGCCGTCGCGGTTCGGGAAGCGCGCCTTGAGCAGCACCGTCCCCGTCGTCGTGTCCACCTCATTGTCCATGAACGAGAGCACGCCCTCGGCCGGGACGGCGCCGTCGCGCGACGCGCGCGCGAACGCCGGCAGCACGCGCCCCGCCCGGCGGCGCAGGTCGGGGATCTGCGCGGCGGGCACCGAGAAGCGCACCAGGATCGGGCGCAGCTGGTTGATGGTGACGAGCGATGTCCCGGTGGCGCGCACGACGTTGCCCTCGTGCAGCTGCAGGCGGCCGGTGCGTCCCCCGATCGGCGCACGGATCGTGGCGTATTCGACGTTGAGCCGAGCTACCGACATTGAGGCAGAGTCGGCCTGGACGGTCGCCGCCAACGCGTCGGCAGCCGCCCGTTTCTGCTCATAGTCCTCCTGCGTGACCGTGTTGGTCTGCGCGAGTACCCGGTACCGCTCGGCCTCGCGAGCGGCATTCACAGCCTGCGTCAAGTCACGCAGCAGCGCCGCCTCGGCTTGCTGCGCGGCCGCGCGGTAGGGCCGGGGGTCGATCTCGAACAAGACCTGGCCCGGCCCCACCTCCTCGCCTTCCGCGAAATGCACCCGGAGCAGCGAACCGCTCACCTGCGACGTCACGTCCACCGTCCGCATCGGTTCCACCGTACCGGTCGCCCCAATCTGGTAGGGGACGGCCCGGTGCTCGACCCGCGCGACGCTCACGGGGACCTTGGGCGCCTGACCCCCCTGCCGAGAGGAGCAGGCGACGGCGGTGAGACCAGCGAAGCACAGCAACCAGCGTGTAGACGATCGCAGCGGCACGTCGACTCCCCGATCGGAGTTGGGGACACCTACATACGCATAACCTGGCCCCGGCGTGGGGCTTCGCGCTGATTCGGTGGGCGGCGCGGCGTTTTGCCTACCTCCCGCCGGTGCGCCGGCGGTACCCTCGGGGCATGCTGGCCCGCGTCCGTTCCGCTGCCGTGCTCGGCATCGACGCCTACCTGGTCGAGGTCGAGACCGACATCGCCAACGGTCTGCCCACGTTCGTGACGGTGGGGTTGCCGCAGGGGGCCGTCAAGGAGGGTCGCGATCGGGTCTACGCCGCGCTCGCCAACACGGGCTTCACGTTTCCCCTCAAACGCATCACCGTGAATCTCGCCCCGGCCGACATCCGCAAGGAAGGGTCCGCTTTCGACCTTCCGATTGCCCTGGGCATTCTCGCCGCCACCGAGCAAGTGGACGGGGCCCGGCTGGGCCGAGTGGCGGTGCTGGGAGAGCTGGGCCTCGAGGGCGCCGTCCGCCCCGTCCGCGGGGCGCTGCCGGTCGCGCTCGCCGCGCGAGCCGCGGGAGTCGAGGCGCTCATCCTGCCTCGGGAGAACCTGCCCGAGGCGGGCGTCGTCGCGGGGCTGCGCGTGCTCGGCGCCGGCTGCCTCGCCGAGATCGCCGAGTTTCTGGACGGCAAGGCGGAGCTGCAGGGGGCCGCGGTCGACGTGGCCCGGCTGTTCGCCGAACGCGCCCAAGACGACGTGGACTTTGCCGAAGTGAAGGGTCAGGCGCACGCCAAGCGGGCGCTCGAGGTCGCGGCGGCGGGCGGGCATAACATTCTGATGGTGGGTCCTCCAGGGTCGGGGAAGACCATGCTGGCGCGTCGGCTGCCGACGATCCTTCCGAGAATGAGTCTCGACGAGGCGCTCGAGACCACCAAGATCCATTCCGTGGCGGGGACGCTGCCGCTGGGTGAGTCGCTGGTGGCGCGGCGGCCGTTCCGCGCGCCGCATCACACGATCAGCGATGCCGGCCTGATCGGTGGGGGGTCGTATCCGCGGCCGGGGGAGGTGAGTCTCGCGCACGGCGGCGTGTTATTTCTGGACGAGCTGCCCGAGTTCCGCAAGAACGTGCTCGAGGTGCTGCGCCAGCCGATGGAGGATGGCGTCGTGACGATCGCGCGCGCCGCGATGAGCCTCTCCTATCCGGCGCGGTTCATGCTGGCGGCGGCGATGAACCCCTGTCCCTGCGGCTGGTTCGGCGACCCGCACCACGCGTGCGCCTGCGCCCCGGCCGGGGTGCAGCGCTACCTGGCGCGCGTGTCGGGTCCGCTGCTCGACCGAATCGACCTGCACCTCGAGGTCCCGGCCGTGAAGTACCGCGCCCTGGCCGGGGAGGGCGGCGGAGAGCCGAGCGCCGCGGTGCGAGAGCGGGTGGACCGGGCGCGGGTGGTGCAACGGGACCGCTTCACCCATCGCCCAGGCGTTTACGCCAACGCGCACATGGCGCCGCGCGACATCCGCGCGCACTGCCGCGTCACAGACGGCGCCGACGCGCTCCTCAAAACCGCGATCACGCGGCTCGGTCTCTCGGCGCGGGCGTATCATCGCATTCTGAAGATCGCACGCACCGTCGCTGATCTGGACGGCGCGCCCGGTCTCCAGCCGAAGCACGTGAGCGAGGCGATTCAGTATCGCAGCCTGGATCGCCGGGGGGTCTGACGCTATGATGTGACATGCCCGACGTGCCGCAGTGGGCCCGTGTCCGAGGCGACGTGAACTGCAACGTCCGGCGTGGTGCGTGGTACGAAGTCCTGCGCCTCACGCCGGACGAAGCGGTCCTCGACGTAGACAAGCGCCCCTTCAGCGTCCCCCGGTCATCCCTCCAGGTCGTGCCCCTGCGACCACAGCGCTGGTCCGTCGTCGCGCGCCCCTCGGACGCGGTCAACGTCCCGCTCAGCTGGGGATCACGCTACGCCGTCTGCCCGGGCTGTAGCGATCGCTCGCCGCTCAAGGCGCAACCCGCTGAGCTCCGCTGCGGCCGGTGCGGTGGCGTCTTTGCCGTGGCGTGGGATGACCCCTACTGAGACAGGCCTAATTGTGGATCACGATGCTCCCTCCACCCAGCACCGTCGTCGCGGGCGCACCGTCGCCGCGCCCCATCTCACTGTCATACACGACGCGGCCCGTGCTGCTGTCCCAGATCTTGATCCGGAACCTGTCGAGTCCGTCTCCGCTGACGTCGCCGTCGACAGCCGAGACTAAGAACGCGAAGTCACCGGCGCCGTCGATCGTCCCTGACCCTTTGAAGCGCACCTTG
>Ga0137409_10001155_pt1 | contig 28646 bp, 17 predicted proteins | sample CZODoug1_16funga_FD_122059 | JGI IMG/M metagenome (GOLD analysis project Ga0137409, IMG submission 122059) | Vadose zone soil fungal communities from Angelo Coast Range Reserve, California, USA - CZODoug1_16fungal (Hybrid Assembly) | ecosystem: Environmental > Terrestrial > Soil > Vadose zone...
CGAATTTAACTTAGGAGTTCGACATGACTCATTGAAATGGTCGAGGGATGTCTGCGAATACTCGCCCACTTCGATCATTGGAAGAAGCTCTACCAAAAGCATGAACGGCAGCAATGAACTCGGACTGCTTTGCCGCGGGTGGGGTCGACAAATGCGGCCCTGAACGCTCCTCGCCCAAAAAGAACTGACAATTGTTTACGGGTGATAATGAAGAACGTTTATCAAAGCGATCCCTGCGCCAATGTGGGCAACCCTCAATCCCTCCGGGAGCGGTCGTGCCGCAGTGACCGAGACGCCGGCCACGCGCACTTGGACCGAACGCGTTCGCGCCAGCCGGGCGCGGAACTGCCTGTAGATCAACGTCTGGCTTTTGTCACCTGTTAGCTTGACCACCTGTCAACCGCTCGATATCATGGCCCGCAGTAAGTCCAGGATTGTAAGTAAACAGGTTTCCAGAATGAGGTCTGCTTCGTTTTCCGAAAGGGGAGGTGGGAAGTGAAACGCATTGGTATATCCGTGTTGGTTAGTCTTCTTGCTTTTGCAATGGCGGGCGCTACGGCTTGGGCGCAGGCGACTACTGCTCAAGTCAGCGGCACCGTCAAGGATCAGAGTGGCGCCGTTCTGCCGGGCGTCGAGGTCACCGTAACTCAAACCGCCACCGGCGGAAAGAGATCTACGGTGACGAATGAAACTGGAAATTATGTCCTCGCGAGTTTGCCGCTTGGACCCTACATGCTCGAGGCGAGTCTGCCCGGCTTCAAGGCGTACGTGCAGACGGGAATCGTCCTTCAGGTCGACGCCAGTCCGACAATCAACGTTGTCCTTCAAATCGGCCAGGTTTCCGACCAGGTGGAAGTTCAGGCGAACGCCAGCCAGGTGGAAACGCGCACGACGGCCATCGGGCAGGTCGTCACCAACCAGCAGGTCGCGGAGATGCCTCTCAATGGACGCGATGCTCACGAGTTGATCTTCCTGGCAGGCATGGCGAACTATCCCGGGCAAGGCTCGATGAATTCCATACGGAACTATCCCACCGTGGTAGTTTCCGTGGCGGGCGGCAACGGGGATGGCGTGTCCTACTTGTTGGATGGCTCGATCTGGCAGGATCCCTATAACAGCCTGAGCTTGCCGCTACCGTTCCCGGACGCTCTCCAGGAATTCAAGGTGGAGACCAGCGCAATGCCGGCGCAGTATGGGTTCCACGCGACTGCGACGGTCAATGCCGTCACGAAATCGGGCACCAACCAGTTTCACGGCGATCTGTTCGAATTCGTGCGGAACGGAAAACTGAACGCCCGCGACGCCTTCGCGCTCAAGCGGGACACATTGAAGCGGAATCAGTTCGGAGGCGTGATCGGCGGTCCGATCAAGAAGGATAAGCTGTTCTTCTTCGGCGGCTATCAGAGAACCTCGCTGCGATCCGACGGCGTCCAGAACACCGCATTTATCCCCACACCCGCCATGCTGAACGGCGACTTCACCGCGATTGCCTCGGCGGCATGTAACAATGGCACCCCAAAAACCATGCCGTCGAGTCTCGGGTTCGTGGACAACAAGATCTCACCGAGCTTGCTTAATCCGGTTGCAGTTAACGTCGCGAAGACATTCCCTGTAACGAACGATCCGTGCGGCAGAACACTCTATGGGCTGGTCGCGAACCAGGACGAGGATCTGGTCGTGTCGAAGCTCGACTACCAGATCAGCGCGAAGCACTCCATTTTCGGGCGCTTCATGTTAGGGAGACTGAATCAGGGTTCAACCTACGATGGAAGCAACCCGCTTTCGATTAACAGCTATGGCTTCCAGGACTTCGATTATGGGGTGAATGTCGGAGATACGTATCTGATCGGCAACAACATCGTCAGTTCTTTCCGGATAGCGGCCAATCGGACGAACATCGTAAAACTAGTCGACAAGTACAAGAACTGGGCCGCTTTTGGAGCGAATGTGACTCCGCTGGCTGGGGACGTTATCGCCATCACGGCGCCCGGCGCATTCACACTTGGTGGCGGGGCCGCATCGCCCGGCGCGCAACATAACGGTCCGATGCCGTCAGTTGTTGAGGATATCAGTTGGATCAAGGGATCGCATCAGTTCGGATTCGGCGGCGCTATTTTTCAGCAACGGCTGAACTACTGGTCCGGCGTCAATGCGGTCGGTACACCGACGTTCGACGGAGGGGTGACGGGCTCGGTCCTGGCCGATTTCATGGTCGGACGTCCCGTGACCTTCAACCAGGGCACGACCTACGGGTTCTACACGCGGCAGTATTATGATTCGCTGTATGTGCAGGACAATTGGAAAATCCATCCGCGATTGACGTTCAATTACGGCGTGCGATGGGAGCCGTACCTTTCGCCTTACAACAACCGCGGCGAGAATGAGCATTTCGATCTCTCGCTATTCAATCAGAACGTTCATAGTACGGTGTTCAAAAACGCTCCAGCAGGGTTGGTTTTTCCGGGCGACCCGCAGTATACCAGCGGGAAATACATTAACGGTCCGGTATGGAACAAGTTCTTTCCGCGGGTCGGGCTGGCTTTCGATCCCGAAGGCAAGGGCCGCATGACCATCCGTGCCGGATACGGAATGTACGGCGACCGGGCCATGATGCTCGCGGGCACTCAGATGTATTTCTCCCCACCGTTTGGAAACGTCGTGAGTGTGGCGGGTGCGAATCTGACCGATCCATGGACGGGAGCAGGCGGAAATCCCATGCCGGTACTGTCAAGACTTCAGGGTATCGGCGTATACGACCACAACATTCCATTTCCGCTCAACGGCAACTATGTCAACACGAAGATGAAGGACTTCCAGCCGGTGTACATGAACCAGTGGAATCTCAGCATCCAGAGACAAGTCGGCAACGACTGGCTGCTGAGCGCGAACTATGTGGCAAACAATACGATCCACATGATTACGACGGAAAATATCAACCCGTCCGTCTATGTCTCCAACGGCACGAACAGTTGCGTACTTCCGAACGGAGTGACGATCACTGGTGCCAGCGGACAATGCTCCACTACAGCTAATCAGCAAACCCGGCGCGTCTTATCTATCCTGAACCCGAATGAAGGAAGGTATTACTCCGGTATTGGACAGATCGACGACAGCGGAACGGCCAGCTATAACGGCCTCAATCTTTCCGTGCAGAAGAGGGTTAGCCATGGCCTGTCGGCGTCGGCCAATTACACCTGGTCGCACTGCATCAGCGATGTCTACAGCGACAACCCGACGGCGACCGGCGTGTCCCGTCCCGACAATCGCAGAGCATGGCGAAGTAGCTGCCTGGGGATCGATGTGCGGCAGTTGTTCGGTTTGAACATGGTCGCGACAACGCCCAGGTTCTCCAACCGCGCCCTCGGGATTCTGGCAAGCAACTGGCAGTTGGCGCCTATTCTGCAACTCAAGTCCGCCCAGTTGTTTTCCGTTTTCACGGGAACGGACGTGGCGCTGACGACGGTCGCGAACCAAACGCCGGACCTGGTGGGAAATCCGTATCCGGCCAACAAGAGTGTCAACAGATGGATCGATTCCTCGGCTTTCCTCGGAGCGACGCCGGGAACATACGGCAACCTGGGGTATAACACCCTGAAGGGACCTGGTGTTTTCCAATTGAACGTGGCGCTGTCCCGGACGTTTGCGATCAGGGAAGGCCAGTCGATTCAGTTGCGCGCGGAAGCCTTCAACCTTCCGAACCACCTGAACCCATTCACTCCGGGTAACGGGCCCAACGGGGGACAGAGAGGCGGTCAAATTGCCCTCACTGCTCCGAACTTTGGGCAGATCACGAACGACATCAGCGGGAACAACGGATTGACGGCGGGCGACTATCGCGTCATCCAGCTGGCGTTGAAATTCATGTTCTGATTGCCGTGGCTCAGATGTAGTCGTGGGCTTTAGCCCGCGTTCGTGCCTGCCTAGAAATCCCACCTCAAACCAAACTTGAATATCCGTCCCTGAATAACACCGGTGGGTCTTCTCCACGCGCCGCCGTTGACGCCGGCGTAGGTAGTCGTTTCGGAGAGCACGGCATCCGAATTCAGCGAGTTGTAAATATCGAAGTTCGCGTCGATCGTATTTCCCTCATTCAGCCTGAAGATCTTGCTGAAGCGCAAATCGAGCTGGTAAAGCCGATCTCCGAAGAGCGTGTTCGCGTCGAATACATTCACCGTTTTGCTGGCTCCTCCGCTGGTTCCGCGGCCCAGGGACGATGTGACGTCGGCGCTGGAATAGATAACACCGGCCTGTAGAGCAGGACCCGGCAGGCTCTGGAAGTTACTGCTGAACCGCAGGTCCTGCCACGGCAGGTCATAGGAGCCGATCATTTTGAACTGAGGCTGCCAGCCCGTTTCGTTATGGCAGAACTCCAGCGGAGTGCTAAGGAGGGCTGGTGCAGCACTGGTGAGGACTTCAGGCAAACGCCTGGCGACTTCACAGTTGTCCGACATTGTCTTACCGAATGTCACCCCGCCTTGAACGGTAATTCGTTGAAGCCGGAAATTGCTCGAGACGTCGACGCCATTCCAGTGCCGATACTGGTGCCCATAATCGGAGGCGAACTTCGTCACGTTTGTAGTGGCACTGAAAGGTTGACCGCTGGCCAGTGTGGGATTGATGTCGAAAACCGTAAGCTTTTGGCCGGAAGCAGGCAGGCGGCTGTCGGTTGGAACGGTCACGGTGAACTGTTTGAAGTCATCGGCGGTGTTCGCGATATTGTCTGTCACCAGGAAGCCGCCGTTGATGCGCCGGTAGTACGTCATACCCGCCGAGATGCGCGGCGTCAGTTCGTGCTGGAATCCCGTAGAAAACTCCCAGTTCCACGGCCGAACACCCCATCCGCTGAGCGTCCGCGGGTCCTGCAGGGTGATGGGAATTGTGCCGCCAAAGCCGCTGGTCAGCCATGGCCCGCATTCTCCATTGGCTAAAGGATTGAACAGATCGCAATCCGGCACGTTGTTCAAACGGCGAGGATCGCCGGCCGGATATGTAAGCTCATTCACGGTTCTCGCGGTATTTGTCGCCAGGGCGACGGCAGGATGAATGCTGTCGGCGGTATTGATTCCTTCCTGCGCCACTCCGCGCGCGGCACTCGCCTTGATGGCAGTTTTGCCATTACCAAACAGGTCGTACGACACACCGAAGCGGGGATTGACCTCTTTCCAGCGCACGACGTCTGCGCCGGGGAACGACAGACTTCGCGCCGGCGCGTACTTTGTCGGGCCGGCTCCATAAGCACTGTTGGATTCCTTCTGGAATTCGAGCCTGACGCCGGGGCTCACCGCCAGGCGCCCGATTCTCCAACGATCCTGGAGGAAGACACCGAGGTTGTAGTTCAAATCCGTACGGTAGGTTCCAGCGGGCGCATAAACGGTGACCTGGTTGAGCACGAAATTCTGCGTGCGGTACTGGATGTCGTTGGAAAAATTTGCTCCGATGCGGCTGCGGAACCCCCGCTGCAGGTCCATTCCAACCTTGAAGTTGTGGCTGCCCGTCACGTAGCTCATCGCGGCGCGGGAGCCGTACTGATGCATGGGTGTCTCATACAAGCTCGCGCCGAATGGCCCGTAGGTAATCGGAGCGATGGCAACGCCGTTGAACGTGCCGCCTTGTTCCACGATCCGGATGGGCGCTCCCAAGCCATTGATCTCGCCAGGGCGAGGCAGGATCGTGTCGCTGCTGTCGCCATAATTGGTACCGGCTTCGAAGAGCAGACGGTCCGTGGCCGTCCAGGTCCAGGACACTTGATACAAACGGCCCGGCCAATCCACACGCCCGACGGATTCGGGTGAAGTCGCGGCCGTAATCGTCCAATGCGGCCACCATTTATGCTGAATCTGGATGAACCCGTTCAACCGCATCTTCGGTGTAATCGCGGCAGTCAATCGCGTGGTGAAGTCCCAGAGAAATTGATCGTCGAAAGCCTGCCGGCTCTTGTCATCCGTGCGGATCCAGGATTTGGGATCGGACGGAAAATACAGGCCCGCAATGTAACTGGTATTGGTCTGATAGCGGCCTGTCGAAAAGAACCACAATCGATCTTTTGCGATGGGCCCGCCGAAGCCACCGTTCACGTCATAGACGTTTTTGAGACGAGTCGTATCTGTGAGCCCGAGTGCCTTGAGCTTGCTGGTCAGATTATCGCTCTGGAGGCGGCCCGAGGAACCGTTCACCAGAAACGTGCCGTGAAAGCTGTTACCGCCGGTGCGCGGAATGAGATTACTCTGCACACCGATGCTCGGCGCGTCTCCAGCGTGCCCGGAAATCTGAACGTCGATCTCTTCGAACAACAGCGGCGACAATGTTTGATTGGTCCTGCCGCTGTTGCTCATCATGTTTCCGACTTTCAGTCCATCGATCATCTGAACTTCGTCTCCCGCGGCGCCACCGTGCGCACTGAGTTGCGACTGCACCGGCGACCCCGACGCGCCGCCGACATCCACGACAGCGGCGCCGCCCCCAATCGTGACTCCGACCATCATCGCGGCGAGCTGATACATCGTGCCGCCGGTCGGAATGTCCTTGATGATGTCCTTTGTGACCGCACGCGCCACCGCCGCGCTTTGCACGTCGACGAGGGGCGTTTCGGCTGTGACCTCGACCGTTTCCGTCACTCCACCCACTTTCATGTCTGCGTTCACCTGTGCGGTGAAGTTCGCGAGCATTTCAATGCCTTCACGCCTGGTTGTGCTGAACCCGGGCAACGTAAATGTCACGCTATATACGCCCGGCGGCAGACTGACAATGGTGTACTGTCCGGACTCATTGGTGACCGCCATGCGCGATTTCTCGATCAGGGCGGGACTTGCAACCTCCACGGTAACGCCGGGTAGTACGGCGCCCGATGCGTCTTTGGCGACACCGGAAATGGTGCCGAGACCCTGGGCGTGGCCAAGGGCCGACACGGTCAACAATAGGAAAATCAAAAACAACGCTCCTCTTACCTGCCGCATACTTTCCTCCACTCATTTAGGGTTTCGTTGATGGGGCGGTATACCACACTACTTAAGGAGGGACAATCCTTTAGATATAGGGTTCGTATTTCGAATTGAGGAGCACAGTAAGCATCAGGAAAAGGGTGTTCCCCTCCTGGTACAGGAGGGGTGGACGCGCCATCAATAAAATGCCGCGAAGCCTCCTTTTGAAGGCGCGGCCGGGGTGGTCAGTTCGGAGAAACGTTTCGTGTGAGCGACCACCCCGTCTGCGCCGCTTCGGAACGGGAACTTTTCTTAATCGGCGCAGCCACCCCTCCTGTACCAGGAGGGGAACATGCTCGCCTGATGCGGTTCGCTGACCACACAAATAAAAGGAGCGCCTTATCTCGCGGAGCAGGGAGTCGGGTTCCAGCCGGAAGCGTCTCGCTGTTTCTTGTATTGATAAGTCTTGATCTAAGGCTGCTGCAGGTACGGTCAGCATATCCCTGTAATACGCCACGTCAGCGGAATCGGTGACGCGCCCATGTCCCGGAACGACCAGGGTGCCGCCTGTATATGAAACCTATTGTTAAATAAGGTCATAGTAAGGCAGTGGGACGGGCACTCCCAGCAGTTCCTGTCGGGTCCGGCGCCTGGAAGGAAGATTAATTGGAATTAATGTTCAACTAATGCCGGCTTAATCAACGCCCTTTACACTTTCTTGAGCTGTCGGAGATTGTTACTGACGGCCAAAAGGTTCAATTAACGAGGGAGAAACAGTAAATGAAGAGACTCACGACTTTGATTTTCGCTGCCATCATTGCCGTTACGCTGTCCGCACCGGCATGGGCTCAGTCCACGACAGGGGCTAACACCCAGGCGAAGACGCAGGCCAAGAAGGACGCGAAAGAGGACAAGAAGGACGCCAAGAAGAAAAAGCAGGCCGACAAAAAGGCTAAGAAAGACGCTAAGAAACAAGCAACAAAGAAATAAATAGCCACAAAGAGCACAAGCTAATAAGGGCGCGGGCTAAAGCCCGCGACTACAGTGGAAACCGGGTTGACCCCAAAATGTAGTCGCGGGCTTTAGCCCGCGCCTTTATTAGCCTGTGCTCTTTGTAGCTTTTTCGCTTGAGCGGTGGACAATAACATACATCGCCGGCAGTACGAGTAGAATCAGCACGGCTGACGTCATCATTCCGCCCACCACTACGCGAGCCAGCGGTTGCTGCGTTTCCGAACCGATACCAGTAGCAATCGAAGCTGGAAGCAAGCCGATGGCAGCCGACAAGGCTGCCATCAGCACTGGCCGCAGTTGCAGCTCTGAACCGCGGACCACAGCCTCCGCCAGCGGGATATCCTTCTCCCGGAGCTGCTGGATCCGTGAAACCAGAATCACGCCACCGAGAACTGAAACTCCGAAAAGTGAAATAAAACCGACAGCGGCCGCGATACTGAAATTGGTATGCGTTGCAAGCAGTGAAAGCATCCCGCCGATCAGCGCCAGAGGAACCGTCCCGAGAAGGAGGAGCGCGTCGCGAAGATTGCCGAAGGCGCTGTACAGCAGGAAGAAAACGATCAGCAAGCTGACCGGCACAACTATCTCGAGGCGGGCGAGCGCAGCCTGGAGCTCTTGAAATTCACCTGCCCATTCATAGTGGTACCCCGGCGGGATGCGGACCTGCTCGGAGAGTTTCTTTTCGGCTTCGGCAATCGTGCTCTGGAGGTCGCGGCCGCGAACGCTGAACTTCACGGGAATATAACGGGCATTGTCTTCTCGATAGATGAATGAAGCCCCCGTTTGCTTGACGATCTCGGCGACTTGCTTCAGCGGAATGCGTCCACCATCAGGCGTGCTCACCGGAATATCCGAGATCGCTTCGGCACTCTCCCGGTACTGGGGAAGGAACCGGACCACAACGTCGAACCGCCTCTCGCCATCGAGCACCTGAGTTACGGCCTGGCCTCCGATCGCAGCCTGTACTACGCCGTTTACGTCACCAGGCAGTATCCCGTACCGAGCGGCCCGCTCGCGGTCCACGCGAACGAGCAGGTTGGGTTGCCCCAATTCCCCGATGACGCTCAGGTCCTCCACGCCAGGAACGGTTCCCATCACTTTTGCGATCTGGTTGGCCGTCGATTCGAGATCGTCCAGGTTATTTCCGAACAGCTTGATGGAATTTTCGCCCTTTACTCCCGACATCGCTTCCTCGACGTTGTCCTGGATCGTCTGAGAAAAGTTGTAATTGACGCCGGGAATCTGCCGCAGTTCGCTTTCAATTTCCTGCACGAGACTGGCTTTCGTCACTCCCGGACGCCAGTCCTCACGCGGCTTGAGGTTGACGAAGAACTCGCAGTTGAAATAGCTCGTCGGATCCGTGCCGTCGTCAGGGCGGCCCAGCTGGCTCACAACGTCGGTGACTTCCGGATATTTCTTGAAAACCAATCTCATCTGATCGGCGAGCTGGCTTGCGTATGAGAAGGAAACAGTGTTGGGCATCATCGACCGCACCCATAGATTTCCTTCTTCCAGCTTCGGCATGAATTCTCCGCCGATGAAAGGCAACGTCGATAGTGTTCCCGCCAGCGCCAGGGCCGCGAGCGAGACCGTCATTACGGGACGCCCGATCGCACCCCGCAGCAGCCGCGAGTAAACACGCCGGATGCCGCGAACCACAAAGGTCTCGTGGTCATCCGCCTGAGGCTTGAGTACAAGCGAGGCCATGACGGGAGAGAACGTAAGCGCGAGCAGCAGGGCGCCCGTCAAAGCTAATCCGTAGGTCAGCGCCATCGGGCCAAATACCTTGCCTTCAACGCCCGTCATCGTGAACAGCGGGAGGAAGGCGGCAACGATAATCGCGGACGAAAAAAAGATGGGTTTACTGACCTCCTGGGCGGCCCGGATGGTTGTCCGGCGTATGTCGTCCCGGAAGGGATTCGGTTCGCAGAGATGGCGATGGATATTTTCGACCATCACTACCGACGCATCCACGATGATTCCGAAGTCGATCGCCCCCATCGAAATCAAATTGGCCGAGTCGCCTCGAAGCACCATCACGATAAATGTAAAAAGCAGCGAAAGCGGGATCGACAGGGCCACAACCAGTGAAGCGCGCAAATCGCCGAGAAATGCCAGCAGGATCAGGGCCACGAGGACCATGCCTTCCAGCAGGGTGTGCGTAACGGTGTGCGTGGTAATGTCGATGAGATTGGTGCGGTCGTAGTAAGGAACGATCCAGACACCTTTGGGAAGGATTCCGTTATTGAGCTGCGCCACTTTCTGCCGCACACGCTCGAGCGTGGGAAGAGACTTCTCACCGCGCCTCATGAGGACGACGCCCTGCACGATATCGGACTCTTCATCTTTTCCTACCCGTCCAATGGGCACCCTGGCTCCAACGCTGACTTCTCCAAGTTGCTTGAGATAGACAGGAATGCCGTTTTTCGCAGTGACGGCAACATTCGCGATGTCCGATCTGTCTTTGAACAGGCCGATGCCGCGCACGTTGTAACTCTGCGTGCCGATCTCCAGATAATTTGCTCCGACATTTGAATTGCTGGCGGCGACGGCGTTCATGACCTGCGAAACCGACACGTTGAATGCGATCAACTTGTTCGGGTCCAGATCGATATGAAACTCCTTCGTTTCGCCGCCGAAACTTACCACGTCGATCACTCCAGGCACCTGTTTGAACTGTCTTTCAAGAATCCAGTCCTGCACGACCTTGAGATCCATCAAGCTGCTGTTTTTCCCGATCAATTGATAGCGATAGATCTCGCCTACCGCAGACGTCGGCGACAGTTCCGGCCGCACGCCGGCCGGCAGGTCCGCCATCTGCAGCCGGTTGAGAACTTCCTGGCGATCGAAGTTGTAGTCCGTTTCGTATTGGAAGTAACACTTGATGTCAGTCAGACCGAATAGCGAGATCGACCGGATGTGATCCAGTCCAGGCATGCCGTTGAGCTGGGTCTCGAGCGGAACCGTGATCTGCCGCTCCATTTCTTCGGCGGACCATCCTGAGTTCTGAGCAATGATCTCGATGGTCGGTGGTGAAGGATCAGGATAGGCCTCGATGTTGAGAGCCTTGAATGCGTACAGACCGCCCACCACCAGGATGACCGAACAACCTATGACCAAAAACCGTTCCCGCAAAATGAAATCAATCAGTCTGCCTACCACAGCTTCTTCTCCAGTCTTATTGTTTTGATTTGCCCAGTTCGTTCAGCAACAGAGCGCCTCGGCTCGCTACGATCTCGCCGCCCTGCAGACCGGCATCGACCACGAAGCCACCTTCGACTTCCTGACCGGTCTGAATCTTGCGGCGTCGGAAGTGACCTGGACTTTCCTCGATGAAAACCAGCGAATCATTTCCGTCAACCACCACAGAACCCGCCGGTACGATCGGCATTTGCTGTTGTGTCGCCGCTGCGATTCTCACCGTGGCGAACATGTCGGGCTTCAGTAAGCCTGCGGGATTCGGCAGCAGGCAGCGAACTCTGATTGTTCGCGTTGAAGGATCCACAATTGGACTGATGAAGGATATTCGGGCCGGGAACACGCGGTCTGGATAAGCGCCGACGCTGATCTCGACCGGCATCTTCAGACGAACGGCTGCGTTGTCACTTTCGTAAATGTCCGCAAGCACCCATAGCGTACTGAGATCCGAAATGAGGAACAGGGGATCCGGAGAATCCGGCTTCACGTATTCTCCCGGACCTATCCTGCGATTCACGATCGTGCCGGCTATCGGCGCGCGCAGAACTACATCGCGATCCATATGCTGTTCGAGATCTGAAATCTCTACTGCTGTTTTGCCGAAGAGCGACAAACGGTTGCGCACCGAGGCCAGCGTCGCCTGTGCACGGGTGTATTCGTCCTGGGCTCGAGCGAGGTCGGCTTCGGCCTGCTGGAGCTCTTTCGTGGCAATTGCCTCCTCTTCGTGAAGGCGGCGCGCGCGCTCCAGGCCGACTCGAGCGATGTTCAACCCGATTTCGGCTTTGGCCACATCCGATCGGGCTGCAGCAAGGTCGTTTTGGGCTCCGACAAAATCAGGAGACTCCAGCACGACGAGAGGCTGGCCGGCGGTGACGCTGTCGCCCTTGTTGGCCCGCAATTCGGCTGTGCGGCCGGCATACGGAGTAAAAACCGGCGTCAGGAGATCTTCGTTAAAAGCAATTCTGCCGGTGGCTTTCCGATTGATGGTTATCCAGCGCCGTTCGATTGGATACGTGGAGATTTGCTGGAGTTGCTTCTCGTCAACTGTGATTACATCACCCGGCTGTGTAGAACGCTCGAGCGTGTGGTTCGGCGCCGCTGTCCTCGACGGAGTCCGTCGCCAGCCGAGGATTCCAAGAACGAATCCCAGGATGAGCGGCAAAACGATCCAAAACTTCTTCATTAAAGTGATTTTCATGGCTGCTCCTATGTCGGCCCTGCATTAAAGCTCCCCTCCTAAGTTAGGAGGGGTGGCTGCGCCATCAATAAAATGCCGCGAAGCCACCTTTGAAAGGCGCAGACGGGGTGGTTGCCTGAGGAACCACCCCGCCGTTCGCTAAAAAACGCGCGAACGGCACCCCTCCTAACTTAGGAGGGGAGTTCTGATGCAAAGCGCCCTTTCGGTTTGTCTTTACTTTTTTCGGGCTAAAAGAAAAGAGACAAAGGAGGGGCTCGCGGTGATTGGGAATTCAGCAGCAGGAAGTAATAAGGTCGCGGCTCAAAAGGCAGGAGAATACTCCGAACTTCGTAGAGCAAACGCAACGGCCGAATGCGCATTTCCGGCAGGCATGAAGATCTGCGCGTAGGAACAGTGGCCGCGCCTGGAGCGGAGTTTGATTGGTCCGAAGCAATCCTGTTCGGAGGATCCAGACCTGAAGAACGGAAATCCGCGGGTTCACCTTTGTGGAATTGGCCGTGACCGTCATTAATCCAGATTCCGACAATCTCGTGACTAACGATCTGTGTGAAAACGACATCGAGATCGCGGTCATTGTCCAAATCCCGGACGGAGACGTTCAGCGCGCCATGAGGCGATTGAAAGTGAAAGAACTGAGACTTCTCCTGCGATAGACGAAATTCTATGGTGTAGTCGTACCCGTTGGAACCATAACCAACGCGGTCGGCAATTGCGAAATCCGGCTTCTTGTCGGCATCAAAATCTCCAACCACGGTAGACCAGCCGAAGGGAGCGGCCGCCGTACCTAAACGCAAATCCTGGTCCCACGCGGCTTGAGCAGTCTTCGGCAGGACGATGAACGCCGCAAGCAAGGCACCAAGCACGAGTTGTCTCATATCTCGTTCCTTTCTTAACCGGTGGACAGCGCATCCACGGCTTCAGATCTGATCGCCAGGTGGACTTCTCTTCCCGCGAACAAGCGATACACGACGGGCAGCACGAACAACGTGAGCAGGGTTGCCGAAATAAGGCCGCCGATGATAACAACAGCCAGCGGTTTTTGTGTTTCGGATCCGATTCCATGCGACAGAGCCATCGGCAGCAGTCCAAGCATGGCCAGGGTGCCCGTCATGAGAACGGTGCGAAGCCTCACCAGCGCTCCGTTGAGAACGGCGTCGGCGGTCCGCATGCCTTCGTCTCTGAGCTGGTTGAAGTAGCTGACCATGACGACGCCGTTCAGAACAGCCTGTCCGAACAGCGCGATGAACCCAATGGCGGCGGACACGCTCAGATTGATGCCGGTGATCTGCAGCGCGAAGATGCCTCCGATGAGCGCGAACGGCACGTTGAGCAAAATGAGAGCGGCATCCCTCGCCGTGCCGAATGCATTGAAGAGCAGCGCGAAGATCAGCAGCACGCTCACAGGCACGATCAAAGCCAGGCGTTTCATGGCACGTTGCTGATTTTCAAACTCGCCGCCCCAGGTGATGTAGTATCCCTGCGGCAGCTTGATCTCTTTATTCACGCGGTCCTGCATTTCCGCAACAAGGCTTCCCATGTCGCGATTTTCGATAAAGATGCCGACTGCCATCACCCGCGTTCCCAACTCACGGCTGATGTTCATGCTCCCGTCCCTGACGGAGATTGCAGCCAGTTGATCCAGCGGTATGCGTTGGCCGCCCGGCGTATCGACGAGAATGTTCTTGATGTTCTCCATCCCCCGCTGCTCTTCCTTCAAACGAACCGCCACTGCAAATTTCTTATCTCCTTCCCACACTTCCGTGGCCTCTTTGCCGCCTAGCGCGATCTCGATGACGTCCTGAATATCGGCCACGTTCAACCCATAACGAGCGCATTTCGCGCGATCCACCTCGATCTGTAACTGCGGCACCCGGCCGAAGCGGTCGATATAGGCGCGTCCCACTCCTCTAACCGGGGCAATAGTTTGCAGGATTTTCTGAGTCTGCGCCTGAAGCACGTCTCCATCGGGACCGAAAACTTTGATCACGATCTGTCCATCGATCTGCGAAATGCTTTCCAGGACGTTATCGCGGATGGGCTGTGAGAACGAGGGCTCAACGCCGCCAGGCAGCGCGTCCAGTTGTTTTCCGAATTGCTGAATCAGTTTTTGCCGCGTGAGGCCGGCCGGCCATTCTGCAGGCGGCTTGAGATCGACGAAGAATTCCGCCATATTGATCGGCTTCGGATCGGTACCGTCCTGGGGACGCCCCGCCTTGGAAGTAACGGTTCGAACCACCTCGGAGCTGCGAAGAATCTCGCGCACCTTCGCCGCAAGACGCTTCGTTTCGTTAATAGAGATTCCGGGCGGAAAGTAAATGTTGACCCACATTGTTCCTTCGTTCAGCTCAGGCAGGAATTCGCTGCCCAGCCCCGTCAGAGTGATAAAGCTGGCTCCAAGGAGCACGATGGCAATAGCGATCACGATTCCTCGATGTTGAAGCGCCCAGATGAGCGATGGCCGATAAACTCGTTTGCAGGCCCTGATCACAACGTTTTCTTTCTCCGATACGCCTTTGCGGAGCAGGAAGAAGCACAGAAGCGGAACCAGTGTAAGAGAGAAGAGGAGTGATCCGACAAGGGCGGATGTCACCGTCCAGGCCATCGGCGCAAAGATGCGTCCTTCGTGTCGCTGGAGCGTAAAGATCGGGATGTGGGCCGTAATGATGATGAGCATCGAAAAGAATGTCGGCCTGCCGACTTCAGTCGTCGCTTCGAGGATCACTTCCTTCAGGGCCCGGCGATCGCGTTTGAATCCGCGCTGATGCGTCGAATGCTCGGCGAGTTTGCGAAAAACGTTTTCGACCACGATCACCGCGCCGTCGACGATAATTCCGAAATCCATCGCGCCGAGAGAGAGGAGATTGGCGGGAATACCACGGATAGTCAGTCCCGTGAACGTTGCGAGAAGCGAGAGCGGGATCATGATCGCTACGATCAATGCGGCTCTCATACTGCCCAGGAACACGAGAAGCACGGCTGTCACGAGCACAGCGCCTTCGGTCAGATTCCTGAAGACCGTATGAAGCGTGGTGTCGATCAGCCAGGTGCGATCGTAAATGGGAACAATCTGAACGCCAGGCGGCAAAGTCGTAGTATTCAACGTATCGATCTTCTGCTTGAGATCCTGCAGAACGTTCGAAGGATTCTCGCCTTTGCGCATCAGCACGAGACCTGTGACGATATCATCCTCGCCGTCCTGACCCGTCAGCCCCTGCCGAGGCACACCGCCCGTTTCGATGGTGCTGATGTCTTTGACCAGCAGGGGGGTTCCGCCGCGCTCGGTGACAACGATGGTGCCGATATCATCCGCCGATTTCAGCAGACCGATCCCTCGAATCAGATATTGTTGTTCGCCCTTCTCGACGTAGCCTCCCCCGGCATTTGCGCTTCCCCGGTCCAGGGCCGTAAAGAGCTGCTGAAGAGTGATGCCGTAAGCTTTCATTTTGGAAAGATCGGGCTCCACCTGGTACTGCTTGATGAAACCACCATAGGTCACAACATCAGCTACGCCCGGCACGGTCTTCAGTTGCCGGGCAACCGTCCAGTCCTGGATCGTCCGCATTTCCGTGGGAGAAAGGTTGCCTTTGATCCGGTATCGGTAAATTTCGCCGATCGGCGTCGCGAGCGGTCCCAGTTCCGGGGTAACACCATGGGGCAAATCGACGTCTCGCAACCGCTCGAGCACCTGCTGCCTGGAAAAATACGCGTCAACCGCATCGTCGAACGTGACGGCAATGAACGAGAGTCCAAACTGTGTGTGCGAAAAGAGACGAACCGAATGCGGAATTCCGCTCAGGCCGATCTCGACTGGAATCGTGACCTGCTTTTCGACTTCTTCAGCGGCGCGGCCCGGAAACAAAGTGATGACTTGAACCTGGGTATCGGTGACATCCGGAAACGCCTCGACCGGCAGAGATCTGAAGGCCGCCACTCCACCTGCAACGAAGAGCGCCACCAGCAGAATCAGGAAGAACGGCTGGTCCAGCGCGAAAGCAACGAGACGTTTGATCATTTCTGTTTATTTCCCATCAGTGCCAGTGTTGAGCAACAGAACGCCACTCGTCACAACGCGATCTTCGGCGCCGAGACCTTTTTCAATAACGGTGCGGCCCTGAACCTCTCGTCCGGGCATTACGGAACGCCGCCGGAATCGTCCGGTAGACTCTTCCGCCAGGACGAATGAATCCGAGCCCTGGGTCAAAATTGCAGTGGAAGGAACAGTAAGAACTTTACGTTTCTCCGCCTGGCCCACGCGAATGCTGGCAAACATTTCCGGTTTCAGCAATCCGCTCGCATTGGGAACCAGGCAGCGCACGTGGATGGTCCGCGTTGCCGCGTCGACGGTTGGATTGATGGCCGAGATGCGTGCAGGAAACTTCCGATCCGGGTACGCAGGAACCGTAATTTCAACAGGCGCGCCCACGTGAATCTGCGGCAGCAGGTTTTCGTAAATGTCGCCGTTCACCCAGACGCTCGAGAGATCGCTGATGAGATAAAGAGGGTCAGGTGTATCGGGCTTGATGTACTGACCTGGGCCGACTTTGCGATCGACGATGGTCCCTGCCAGCGGTGCCCGGATGACGATTCGACGATCGATCTGATCGGTGACGGATTCTTCGAGCTGCGCAATCTCATCCGTACTCTTTCCAAACAGTGCAAGCCGGTTCCGCACGACCGACACAGCCGCCTGCGCGCGGCGCGAGTCTTCGCGTGCCCGCGCCAGATCCGATTCGGCCGTCTGCAATTCCTTGGTCGCCAGGGCTTCCTGCGCGTTGAGACTGCGGGCTCGCTGCGCAGCCTTGTCTGCAATATCCAGGGCTATCCTGGCCTTGTCCGCATTTGCATGCGCTTCCGAGAGATCGTTGACGGCCGCAACCAGATCCGGGGATTCAACGTTCAGCAGCGGCTGGCCCGAAGTGACCAGATCGCCCTTGTTGACCAGGACGGACAGCACGCGGCCGGCATAAGGGGCAAAAACCGGAGTCATGCGATCTTCGTTGAAGCCAACCTTGCCGGTCGTTTCGAGATCCAGATCAATGAATGTCTCATGCACCGCTTCGACGCGGATCTGTTTCAACTGTTCCGGTGTCGCTTCGATCACGTCACTTGATCGGGACACAGAAGATTGCGGTAGCGGGGCGTCTCCATTTCGTGCGTCCTCGCGGCGCACGACTGCGGCCGCAATCAACAACACAGCCAGGACCAGGGCTACGATGATCAGGTATCGCCGTCTCGTTGACCTCGGAGGCGGCGAAGCCGGTCCCGTTTGTTCCGGGGCCTGCTGTTGTTCGGTCTTTGTGTTCAAGTCATCCATGCCTGTCTTCTCCTGCTGTGGCTACCGCAACGAGCGGCCCGTTGCCTGCTCCAAATCCCATAAGGTCATCTGGTAATCCGAGCGCGCCTGGTTGTAGGCCGTCATCGCCTGGCTGTAGGCGCGTTGGGCGTCAAGCAACTCGAACAAACTCGATGCGCCTTCCCTGTAGCTGAGCGCAGCAACGCTGCGCAGTCTGTCCACCTGCGTAAGATTCGTTGTGCTGTAGAGATCCAGAACCCGCCGGGCCGAGAGATATGCTTGATAGGCCTTTTCGACATCGGTGATTGCCTGAACTTCCGCCTGCTTCACCTGAGCTTCGGCGGCGCGCTTTTGCGCTTCGGCCTGCGTGAACAGGGCACGCTGGTTGTTATTGACCAAAAGTGGAACCTGGAGCACGAACCCCAGAGAATGATCGCTGCCGACGCGCTGGTACTCATAACCGGTGCTCACATCGCGAATTCGCTGCGCATAGGCGAGCTGCATCGCGTTTTCTGCCGAGGCCAGCAGATGCCGCGCGGCAAGCACATCCGGCCGTTCGGCAAGGGCGACGGATCGCAGCTCGCTGAGGCTTTGGAATAGCGGCCGGTCGTCGAAATCACTGATGAGGTCCAACGTGGCAGTGCTGAGGGAATCCGGGATCTGCGAGTCGGCTGCTTCGCTAGAAACGGGTCGAAGGCCCGGTGTCTGCGCAATCGCGGGTGCGATGTCCTGTTCACGCGCACCAAGAAGATTGAGCACATCGCGGGTAGCGGCGTCATAGCCGGTTCGCGCCTGCAAAACGGCCTGTTGATATTGCAATCGGCCGGCAGTGACCCGGTAAATCTCAACCCTGGCAATGTCGCCTTGATCGACTTTGACCTGCGTCAGAGCCTGCGTTTGCGCGTACTGCTGCTCGGACGTTTCGGCCAGCCTCAGGTTTGCGCGTGCCAGTGTCGCCACGGTGAAGGCCTTGCGCAGTTGATACATCTGCGTTCGGACCGCGTCGAGCATCTGTGCCTCGGACGCCTGGAGCTGCTCATCCGCCAGTGAGGTTCGTAATTCTCGCTTGCCGCCCCGTTCCCAGATTTTGTCGACGCGCAGCGTGTAGACTGGATTGGCACCGGCATCAGGATTCGTGCTCAGCAGCCTCGGGAAACTTCCGCGGATCGGCGAGTAGAACGGAAGCTGCTCTGCGCCGATCGTCAGCACTGGATTCGGTTTGTAGCTGGCGATTAACCGGCCGGCCCGACTTGCGTCGATCTGATATCTCGCCGCGAGGACTGTGAGGTTCCGTTCAATCAGCAGATTCTCCGCCTGAACCAGCGTGAGTCTCCTGGGTAAAGCAGACTGCGACTCTGCCGCCGGCACCAGCGTGATCAGAATTCCTAATGTAGCGAGCAGTACCCGTAAGTAACCGGTTCTGAACATTTCAAAACACCTTGCATGGGGCACGCGCCGATAGGCCACGCGCAATACAAGCGTGACCTATCGGCTGTTACCGCCGCGATTTCAAGTATTCGAAGAAAGAGAGACTGTCAGGAGAGTCTTGAGGGAGGGCCGCGTTTTCTAAGAACAGACAAACAGGGTGAGTTGACGGCCCGCACTTGAGTCGCTGAAAAGGGGTGTGTTGAAGGAACGAGGTAGGGATGGTACGCGACGGTGCGTGGACCGGCCAAACTTGTACTGAGCAGAACACATAAAAGTTCTCCGCCGTTCGAGTTGCCGGTTAATCCTGCAGGGTGGCCCCTCAGGAGTGTTTGGATGCGATGAAAGTCATGTGTCGGCTCCCTGGCAATCGAGAAATTTCCTCGGCCGTCGCCGTACCACATGACGAATTGTGCCGGATCGCCCTGAGAAACCCAGATCAGGTCGGTATCGCCATCGCTATCTATATCGCCCGAAACCAGACGGCCGCGATCCAGAACACCCGAGTCGAAGGACAACAACCTCCAGGCGGACTTCCCCAGAGTGATGCGGATTTTCTTGAGCGAACCGTAGGAAGACAACGCTGCCTGGTCCAGCTTGTTGTCACCGTCAAAATCGGAAAAAACGGGCACATTGTAAAGGGAAATACCTGCGCTGGATTTCGGAGATGTTTCGTAAGACTCGCCAAATCCCGGAATTGCGGACAGCCATGGAACGAGCAGCAGTGCGAACAGCAGATATCTGAATGACTTGGTTAAGGGGCTACAAGCATGCATTTTTTTGCGGCGACCAAGCTGGAGAATAGCATGAGATCAACAAAGGAACCACAAGAAGCACAAAAGGCACAAGAGATGACGTCGCCGCGCAGCATTCTATCAAGGTAGAATTCGGCGGGATGTCTGGCCAAGATGTTCTGAATCGTGCGTCCCTGTCTTACTGTAGCGGCGCTCTATGAGCGCCGGTTTTTCCTGGAATCAAACGAAGTACCGGCGGTCATAGACCGCCGCTACAGTGGACGAATCGTTGTTTCAGAAAGGAGAATTCTGAAAAGAGGTATCGGCTACGGGCTCGCATATGGCTTCTTTCTGGCAGCGGCGTCATTGGCTGTACACGTGGGATCGGGGTTGGATTCCACTGAACTGACGTTTTATCGAGGGGCCGCCGGATTCATTGCGTTCCTCGGACCGGTTTGCTTCGACGTCGTTCTATTCAATAAGCCCCTTGGCGCGGTACAGGCCGCCAGCTATTTTTCATTCATTCTGGCCGTAGGTGTCCTGGTGTACATCAGGGGCGCTCAGCGCGTTCCTGCATGAGTTCTTACCTTTTATTGATTGGCGCCGCGCTTGGCGCCGGCCTGATGAACGCCGTAGCTGGAGGGGGATCGTTTCTGACTTTCCCTGCGCTGGTTTTCACTGGAGTTCCATCTGTCATTGCGAATGCATCGAGCACGGTCGCGCTTTTCCCAGGCGTGTTCGCAAGCGCATGGGCGTATCGGAAAGACTTCAAGACTCCGGAAGGAGTGTCTTTCAGAGCGGCTCTGGTGGTGAGTATTCTCGGCGGAATCACCGGCGCGTTGTTGCTGCTCTACACCTCGCAGAGGTCTTTTGACGTCATCATTCCTTGGCTGCTACTGATTGCGACATTGACCTTCGCTTTCGGAAGGCAGGCCGCGGGCCTCCTGAAACGCCGGTCGGGGATCAGTCCGAAGACGCTCATCGTGGTGCAGTTCCTTGCTGCCGTTTACGGCGGCTACTTCGGGGGTGCCGTGGGCATCATTCTTCTAGCGGCGTGGTCGCTTGCCGGCCTCAGCTACATCCATGCGCTGAATGCGAACAGAACGCTGCTCGGAGGGGTCATGAATGCCGCCGCTGTGGTTTGCTTCATCATCGCCGGTAAGATCTGGTGGCTACAGACGGCGATGATGCTCGTTGCTGCCGTGGCTGGCGGCTACCTTGGCGCACGCGTGGCGCGACGGATGAATCCTTCCGTCGTTCGCGCCATTGTTGTGATCATCAGCGTGACGGTGACGATCGCTTTTTTTCTGCGAGCATAGATTCTTACTGTAGCGGCGCTCTGTGAGCGCCGGTTTTTCCGGCGGTCATAGACCGCCGCTACAGTTAGGTCGAGCGCCTTCGTCCTTGAAGTATTGAATCAATGGGTATAGATTTCCCACACACTTAAGCAGTTCTTTTTGGGAGGTCCCTATGAGGCGAGTACTAACTTTCTGCGTAGTGGTCATGGTGCTATGCACGCCGATGCTGGTGGCCCAGACGAAGGCGACAGCGGAAAACGTTCCGATTATTCCACACACCTCGGTGCCGAATTTCTTCAAGCTTCCGCCGGATATGTACTTCGGCGAGGGAATCGGTATCGCGACCAATTCCAAAGGGAACGTGTTCGTGTACCACCGCAGTGGCGACACCCGGTTGTTCGAGTTCGATCCAAACGGCAACTTCTTGAAGGAGTGGGGCCAGGGCCTCTACGGGTTCGAGTTCGCCCACCAGGTCCGCGTCGATGCCCAGGACAACGTCTGGATCGTGGACGAGGGAACGAACATGGTCATCAAGTTCAACCCCGCGGGACGTGTCGTGATGGTGCTTGGACGGCGGCCAGAGCCTGTTGCCGGCGCTGTCCAGACTAACTTCCCGCCGGTCCTCAATCAGAAATACAGATTCGGACGCCCAACCGATGTCACGTGGGACGCGCAGGGCAACATCTTCATCTCGGACGGCTACGTCAACTCGCGCGTGGTGAAGTACGACAAGAACGGGCGATTTCTGGGACAGTTTGCGGGTGAACGCGGACCGGGGCCGAATCAGTTGAACACGCCGCATTCGATTACATCGGACGCGCAAGGCAACGTCTATGTGGCCGATCGGGGCAATGCCCGCATCGTCGTATTGAATAACGACCTCGAGCTCAAGACGATGTATACCAACGTCGGCAGCCCCTGGACTGTATGCGTTTCGCCAGGTTCGCACCAATACCTTTACTCATCGAACTCGAACCCGGATGCCAATCCGGCAGCGTCCTGGGAGATCACCGGCGAAATCTACAAGATGGAACTCGACGGCCGCATCATCGGAAAGTTCGGCAAGGCGGGCAAAAATCTTGGCGAGTTCCAGACCGTTCACGAAATCGACTGCCGCAACGCCGATCAACTGTTTGTGTCGGAAATCTCGGCGTGGCGCGCACAGAAGATCATCTTGAACCCACAGAAAATACAGCCAGCCGCGTCCGGGTCGAAATAAGGAGAGACATATGAAACGGTCAGTGATTTTCCTCATAGCTGCCGCACTCGCTCTCACCGGTGGCGTATCTTCGGCTCAGCAGGCGGTCCCGACGATTCCGTTCGACTCGAACCCGAGCCCGCTGACGATGCCGGACACTATCCATCTCGGCGAGGTCGCCGGGGTGGCGACGAACTCGCGGGGCGACATCTACGTTTACACACGCACGGGAAATCCGACGATCACGATTGCAACGTCGCGCGCGGTGTCACACGGCGGTGGCCGTCTTTTACAGTTCGATCGCTCTGGCAAGTTCGTGCGTGAGTTCGGAACGGGCATTTACGGCTTCCTGCAGCCGCAGCAGGTGCGTGTCGATGCGCAGGACAACGTCTGGGTCGTCGATCAAATGTCCACGCAGGTCATCAAATTCGACCCGAATGGACGCGTGCAAATGGTTCTTAGCCGCAAACCCGAGGCGGTGACAGTACCGAATCCGCGTCTGGATCCGCTTCCAACCGGCATTCCGGTCATCCAGCCCGTTCCCGAACCAGGACGCGGCGGCGGGAGAGGGGGAGATGGAGGAGGAGACGGTGGGGGTGGTGGCGCACGCGGCGGCGGCCGTGGCGGCCCTCCGCCACTTCCGGGAGCGGGAGTGGAGGGCGAGACTTTTGTGCGGCCGACCGATGTCGCGTGGGATGCGCAGGGCAACATCTACGTGACCGACGGATACGGTAACGCGCGTGTCGCGAAGTACGATCGCAGCGGCAGGTGGCTCAAGAACTGGGGCTCGCGCGGAACCGGCCAGGGCCAGTTCAACATCGTGCATGGAATCGCCATCGACGCACAGGGCAACGTGTACGTCGGGGACGAGGGTAACAAGCGTATCCAGGTCTTTGACACTGAAGGCAGGTTCAAGACGCAGTTCCAGAACGTCGGCACGCCGACCGCGCTTTGCATCACTCCCGGGCCGCAGCAGGTCCTGTATGTCGCTCACACGGGCGATCCGGAAGGGATGGAAGACGCGGCCATTTACAAAGTGGATCTGACGGGGAGCGTGCTCGGTAAATTCGGCAGCGGAGGCAAACTACCGAAGGAATTCGGGCTGGTCAACTCCATCGATTGCCGCAATCCCAACGAGCTGCTCGTCGGCGAGCTCAGCAACTGGCGAGTGCAAAAGTTGACGCTCAGAGCCCCCAGGTAACCAGGAAACCACAAAGAGACAAAGGCGGCGAACGCGGGCTAAAGCCCGCGACTACATTGGGAATCAAGGTCAATCCAAAATGTAGTCGCGGGCTTTAGCCCGCGTTCGCCGCCTTTGTCTCTTTGTGATTTTCGGAACAAGTGTCCTCGTGACAAGGTATCAAAGTGTCTTGCAAGAACCGTTTTCTTGCCGCCGCATCGCTGCTTTTGCTTCTCTCGGCAGCTTCCGTCACTGCCACGGGACTTCCACAAAACACTCAGCAGCGTGACGCGGCTTACACGCAGTTGCGTGCAGCGAAACTCAGCGGCGAGGCCGTTTCCGTCAAAGACCTGACCATTCACCGGGATGCCGCGACGTTTGTCTTCAACAGACGCAGGAGATGGATCTCGACAACAATCAGAAGATGGACTGGTTCTTTAACGAATTCGTCTATGGAACCCAGATTCCTCGATGCAAGATCGATTTCCAATTAGAGCCATCCGGCCAACAGAACCTTCTGAAACTACGCGTGACTCAAAGCGAGGTCTCCGATTCCTTCAAGATGCCGGTACCGATCTACACGGAACTGGACAACAAGAAGATCAGCCGGCTTGGGGTCGTCGGTCTCAACGGCAATTCACACGAGAACATCACGGTTCCACTCTCTTTCCGCCCGCGCCGCCTGTTTTTGTGCGCCTACGACGACGTTTTGGCCAACATCGACGGCCGTTAGCAGCCCGCGCCGGCTAAAGCTGCCGTCTGTGGCCGGCGCGTACACAGTTTCTGTCCTTTCCTGTTACCGAAAAGTGCACCCTCAGGTCATCGGACATTCCTCTACAAGGCTGTTTCCGCGTGTCTGATGGTAGAGACCTTGCTATCCACCTAGCCTATAAAGATGTTCGATCTAGAAAATGGAGGGTTCATGGTGAAGAGAATTCTATTGGTCTGTGTGGCTGGATTGTTATTCGTGGTCTTGCCTGCGGTGCTTGTTGCACAGGCGCAACAGGGCCAGATCAAGGGACGAGTGATGGACACAGCCGGTAATCCTCTTTCAGGTGTCACCGTCATAGTCCGTAACACCACGACCGGTACCGAGCGCGAAGCGACTACTGATAGTGACGGCAGGTTTGCAGTCGAAGGTCTCGGATCCGGCAAATACACCGTGCAGAGTCAGCGCGGGCAAACAACATTGACCGGCCCCGAAACAAGTGTGGACGCGGGTACGACAAATGACTTGTCCTTACAACAGAACGCCTCAGGCAATCTCCAGGTGACCGCGGAAACCAAGGTCGCAGACACTACTACCGCACCAATCAAGACGGCCTTCAGCTCGACTCAAATCGAGTTACTGCCGCAACCGAACGCGATCAGCAAGGCAGGCCAGTTTTTCGGAGCCTACAATCTGTCGCTGCTCAGCGAAGGCGTTACCCCCGGTTCCATTCAACAGGTCGGTGTCGGCCCTGCGGTTGGCGGGCGGCCAAATACCGACAACAACTTTCATGTCCAGGGAACCGACAACAACGACCAGGCTCTACCGGGGCCGCTGGTCACCGTCTCGAACGAAGCGACGACGGATTTCGCCCTGATGCAGGGCAATATGTCACCCCAGTTCGGCCATGTCACAGGAGGACAACTGAACCTCATCGCGACCAGCGGTTCGAACCAGTGGCACGGCGGCGTCTATGACTATCTGAACAATCGAAAGCTCAATGCCGTGGAGCCCGCGCTAGGCAGCACGGGCCGCGATCGCCGCTATGACCAGAACCGCTACGGCGCAAAGGCAGGCGGCCCTGTGATTAAAAACAGCGTGTTCGCGTTTGCGGATTTCGAATACATCCCCTTGCGGTTCGACAACCTGCTGGTGGGCCCGGTGCTCGCGCCAACCGACGTGGGATTCGCCAGGGCCGCAACCATTAACGGGGTATCCGCCACGAATTTGGCCGTGCTGAGAAACAGCCTTCAGGTTCCGACCACAGCGGTTACGACAACTATGGTCAACGGTGTGACCATCCCTCTCGGTTTTGTAAACACCAGTTCCAAGGTAAGCCAGGATCAATTCAACGGGCTTGCCAATTTCGATTGGAACATGCGCGGACATTCCGCACTTGGTGTGCGATACGTGCATAATGACACGGGCACGGATACGTTCAATTCCGGCCTTCCTGCGTTTGCGGTTCCCGGCCACAGACGAGCTCTGCTGGGCGCTGTGACTTATACGGCCACGCCGACTCCGGCACTCACTTTCAATGGGAATGTGGGGTACAACCGTCTCGATCAAAAAATTGGCGGCGGAGATTTCATCTTCCCGGGACAGACGGCATTTCCGAATATCAGCATTCAGAATTTGGGAATGGTGCTCGGATCCAATGTACCGGTTGGGCGGGCACGAACGAACATGTATCAGGCCGCAGGGGGAGCGGACTGGATGCCGATGGGTCATCACTTCCGGTTCGGCGCGGATGTGCGGCGTCGGCTATCCGTGTTCGGCAACTTTTCAGGCACAAGCGGCAATGTCGCGTTTTCGAGCCTCGATCGATTTTTGCGCGATCTGGCTCCTGATGCAGGCGCCCGGCGCTTCTTCGGTTCCACGGAGTTCACAAATCACCAGACGGCGTTTTACGCGTTCGCTCAGGATACCGTGAGATACAGAGGTATGGACGTTGAACTGGGCGTCAGTTACGAGTATGCAACGATTCCGACGAGCCTGCAGCAGCAGAGCACCCTGTCGGGTCTGAGCGTGCCCGGACTGATCGTGTTCGGAAAACCGAATACGGATACGCTGAACTTCGCTCCTCGCGTCGGTGTTGCATGGTCGCCTTCGGGATCACAAACCGTAGTCCGCGGCGGGTTCGGCATGTTGTACGACGCCCTCAACGTATCGGCCTTCAACGGAACGGCATCGTTCATGGCGCCTAACATGATTGTTGGCGCGACGACGAGTGCGGCCCTCAACACTCCCGGCTTCTTTGCATCGGGTGGTGTACCGGCTCCGACAACAGCTCGCGCCTCGGTTGGCTCGTTCGTTTTCGACCAGAAGCTGCCATACACCATCTTCTGGAACGGCGCCGTGTCCCATAGCTTTTTCAATAAGCTGGGCGTGGAGGCCAAATACATGGGCCACCATGGAGTGCATGAACCGCTGGACGCCATATTGAACAATACGACCCGAGTGACCGCCGCAGCGAATCTGCCGGTGTTCTTTACCAATCCAGGACCGGCAACGCTTAATTCGTTGACGGTGACACAGGACGGTCTGGCAGCCAGCGGCAATGCGTTCACCGCTGCGGGATTCACAACCCCCATCGCGACCGTGCGCCCCGACGGCACGTCCTGGTATAACGCCGCCGCGCTGAAGATCACCGAAACGTTCACGGCCGGCACCCAGGTCTCGGCGCAATACACTTACAGCGACCTTCGCACGGACGCGACAGGGACCCCGCTCGACCTCGCCTTCGGGCGCAGGAAGGAACAGGCACCCTGGAACTTGAAGCATCGGGCCACAGTGACCTCGATCTTCGACATCGCATCGATGCTGCCTTACAAGACCGGCATCGTCCATGACGTAGTTGCCAATCTCTCGATCATGGGCACCGTGACCTATGCAACATTTCCGAAGGTCCCGCTTTTCAGCGCATTGGATACCGGCATGGATGGCAACCCCCTGGGATCGGGAGTTTTCATCAATCCCAACGGAGTTGTCGGTACAAGTACTGGTGTCACCCCCCTGACGAACAGCTCGGGAAGGACCGTCGCATTCCTCGCGCAGGATCCTACCGCGCAGCTCGTTGCCGGTGGACCCGGAACATTCTCGCTTGCACGCCCGACCATTCTGCTGGACGATACGCGCAATGTCGATCTGGCAATTGTGAAGAGATTCCAGTACCGTGACCGCGCGAAGATCGAAGTGCGCGGCGACGGATATAATCTTTTCAATCACGCGCAGTTCACCGGAATGCCGATATCGACGCTCGGCACGGGAATGGGTTTTCGCATGACCCCGACTTTCCTTCTCGTCTCCAACCCGCAATTCAATAATATTCGCGGGTTCCTGTCGGGAAATCCGAGAACCGTTCAGCTGGCATTGCGTTTGTTGTTCTAGCTGTAGGCAGAAGACTGGAAATTGTAGGCGCCGGCTTTTAGCCGGCGCCTACAATCAATTTGCTAAGTGCCCCAAACAACTCCGGGGGCGATCAACTGGTCAAGTTCTTCTATTTCAATCTCGATCTCGATCATGGATGTCCTCCCTGGACTCAGGTCAGGTGCCCCAAACAACGGTAGGGGCCACTAACGATTCGAGTTCTTCGATTGTGCTTTCGATCAAAAGCTTGTCATCAGCTACTCCTCCTGCTTCAGGCATGGTCGCCCTCCTTAGACGAAAAACGGAATGTACAACCTCCCAAAATTCGGCAGGTAGAATTTCCGTGTGCAAATTTCGCACCTAAAGTAAGGAGGAGTCCTGCGCCGGAAATAAAAGAGCTGGTTCTATCGACGGCGTTATCCGGCGCACTGCAAATTCCACCTGGGTGCACCCAACATGCCACCAGGTGGCTTCGCCGTCGTACTGCCACTACAGCTGAAATTACTCTAACAAATGTACTTCAGGCTGAAGGGGACGATGAAAGGTCTTCGATCCGGAACTGCTGGAGCATCGAAATCAGAAGGCAGATCAATACGGCTGATGAAGTCATCGTGTCGCGAGTATTAACGGTGACGACCCATACGCGTCAAGCGTTTTGATAAAGGCCGCCATGAACAGCGCGGGTTTCAGTCCTCGAAATCTGTCTTGACACCCTTTTGATAGGCTGGTACCTTGTCAGTCCAAGGTAGCTTTGACTGACCATGAGCCTCGACGGAAAGCTCGGACCGATTCGCAAAGGACTGCTGGAGTTTCTGATCCTGAAGATCATCTCCGCTGACAAAGTGTACGTGGCGGACATGCTGAAGCGCCTCAGCGACACCGAGTTTGCTACTCAGGAAGGGACACTGTATCCCCTGCTCAGCAAAATGCGTCGGGAGAATCTGGTCGATTACCAGTGGAAGGAATCGGAAGCCGGCCCGCCCCGCAAGTATTACAAGCTGACTGCAAAAGGAAAGTCACAGCTTACGGAGCTGAACGAATATTGGAAGCAGATCAACGCGACCATCGACGAGTTAGGAAACTAACTATGAACAAAGTCATCACAGTCAACTT
>Ga0137409_10001156_pt1 | contig 28637 bp, 26 predicted proteins | sample CZODoug1_16funga_FD_122059 | JGI IMG/M metagenome (GOLD analysis project Ga0137409, IMG submission 122059) | Vadose zone soil fungal communities from Angelo Coast Range Reserve, California, USA - CZODoug1_16fungal (Hybrid Assembly) | ecosystem: Environmental > Terrestrial > Soil > Vadose zone...
TTCACCACTCCGGGCGGAACGCCGGCCCCGGTCATGATTTCGGCGAGCAGCATCGCGGTGAGCGGACTCCACTCCGCTGGCTTGTGCACGACGGTGCATCCGGCAGCGAGTGCCGGCGCGATCTTCCACGTCGATAGCATGAAGGGCGTGTTCCAGGGCGTGATCACCGCCACCGGCCCGATCGGCTGGCGAACGGTGTAGTTCATGTGCTCGCTCACCGGCAGGGACAACCCCTCCGCCGCCCCCGGGGCGCGATCCGCATAGAAGCGAAAGTTTTCCGCGCCGCGCAGAGCTGCGCCGCTCATGAAGCGCAGTGGCTGCCCGCTATCCATGCACTCGATGAACGCAATCTCTTCACGCCGGGCTTCGATCGCGTCCGCGACGCGATGCAGGATGGCCCGACGCTCCTCGCCCGACTTGCTGCGCCAGGCTGGAAACGCATTGCGAGCGGCGGTTGCTGCGGCATCGACGTCGCGCTCATCGCCGCAGGCCAGTTCGTTGAGCACCGACCCATCGACCGGCGATACATTTTGGACTGTGCGGCGGCCCGTTCCACCTTCCGCCTTGCCGCCAATAAAGTGCCCAAGCCGGGCGCCGCGAAACCGCTGCAGGTACGCGGTTGCCTTGTGAATGTTGGCCTCGAGAGTGCTCATGAGGAGGCGGCCTTCTGCTCACGACGCTTCACGTATTCGTGCAGGTTGTTCTTCTTGCACGTGAGCACGGCATCGATCTCCTGCATTTCCAGCGACAGGCCCAGGGGAATCCGCTCGAACAGGGCCGCCAGGTGCTGGGTAGCCGCCGCGAAGATCGCATCGCAGGCGCGCTTGCGCGCTTCGAGGTCGCGGCCATGACCAACGCGCAGCATGATGTGCACGAACGCATTGTCCGGATGCCCGTCGGCGATCAGGTAGTGACTCGCTTCATAAGCGCGGATGCGAATGCCGCCGAGCGGGAACACGCCGGTTCCCAGCGCACTGGTGCGCAAGTCTGCGAGGAAGGTCGGCAAGTCGACGCTCTGGCGCAGGTTCGCCGAGTATTCGATGAGGATGTGCGGCACGCTGCCCCCTCGCGCCCGCCGCAAGCCATGGGCTGGCCACTGCGGCGCCGAAGTTACTTAACATCATAATCATCTTGCGGTCCGGAGCTGTCAATACGTTGCGCATGCCCACCGGGCACGGTGCCATCAGGCCGTCAACGTGCCTGCTGACATGGCGATCTCCTCGCTGCGGTTTACATTTTGTCGCCTTTGCGGCTGCTCTGGCCTCGCTGACCGCAGGCGACTATGCTGCTTGCAGTCAAGAACAACGCACTTTCGGCGGAGGGATCCAGTCATGACTCGCTCGGTACAAAGGTTCAGCCTCGTATTCTTGCTGCTGTTCTGCTCGACCGCCGTACTCGCGGACGAGTACGACGACACCATCAAAGTCTTCAAGAATGCCGGTCAGAGCGGGCAGTTCTTCCAGAAGAGCTACGGCTACGCCGTTTTTCCGACCATCGGCAAGGGTGGCGTCGGCATCGGCGGTGCGCACGGCAAGGGCCGCGTGTATACCGGCGGCAAGTACGTCGGCGATACCTCGATGACGCAGATCACGGCCGGGTTTCAGCTCGGCGGCCAGGCGTTCAGCCAAATGATCTTCTTCGAGGACAAGCGCGCGTTCGACGAGTTTACCGGCGGCAACTTCGAGTTCGGTGCGCAAGCGACCGCGGTCGCGATCACGGCGGGCGCTTCGGTGGGCGCGACGACCACGGGAAGCTCGGCGGGCGCGAGCGGTGGCAAGAACGATGCGGCCACTGCCGGCTCCTACCACAAGGGCATGGCGATCTTCACCGTTGCCAAGGGCGGCCTCATGTACGAGGCGACTGTCGGCGGACAGAAATTCAAGTACAAAGCGCGCTGATTGAACCTGCAGCGGCACCGGCCACATCGGTGCCCCTGCCCGCTGACGCGCGGTTGGCGCGTCAGAATGCTTCGCCAACCGCGAGCGAAAAGGTGCTGTCGTCGCGTCCCCACGCGTAGTCAGCGCGCAGGTTGAGCTTCAGAGCCTTCAGGATCTTGAAACGCACGCCCGCTCCCGCTGCCGGCAACCATTGCCCGCTGTCGACATCGCCGATGGGATCCGAAACGGTTCCCGTGCCGGCGAACGCAACCAGGCCCCAACGCGTCGTTGCCTGCCAGCGCCATTCTGCCTGCGCGGCGATGAGCGACTTGCCGATGAAGGTCCCGGGCGTGTAGCCGCGAAGGTCGCCTCCCGAGCCGTACCACGCCATGGCGAAAAACGGCGGATCGCCACCAACCGTCTTGCCGTAGACCCGATATGCGAGCACCTGCCGCGGGCCCAAGGCTCGATAGCCATTGAACTGCAGCTCCAGTGACTCGTAGTTCGCATCGCTCCCGAACGCCGCTTCCGAAGCAGTCAATTCTGCTTCGGCCCGGTAACCCGAGCGCGGATAGAGATCGTCGTCGCGGCTGTCCCACTCTCCATTGAGCTTCAGATTCGCCAGGGTGATCTCCTGACCAGGGCGCACCTCTTCGGGTATCGGCAAGCTTGGTCCTTCGAGCCTCACCTCAGTCCGTGCGTACACGAACCCGCCGCCCAGCCAACCGTGCGAACCTACTTTGATGGCGCCATCGACGCTCGCACCCTCGAAGTCCTGGCGGAGCGGAATTTTTTCACTCAATCCCTGCACGGTGAGATCGAGGTCATAGAACACCTCGCCGGTGCCCAGGCCTGCCGTGGTCCGATAGCGCTCGTCAGACCAGTAGCCGCGATGACCACCCGCCACCGCCCAACTGCCTCCTTCCGCGTACATGCCGCCGATGCCTGCAACCGAATGTCGCGCATTGCTCGTCGCACCCTTCGGCACATAGAGATAGCCCGCGCCGAGAGTCAGGCCGGCACCGAGCAGCGGGTTGCGAAACGGGATCGGCACGATCACGAAGTGGCCGCGCTTTGCGGTGGGCTGTTGTTTCGTGGCCTTTTCAATTGCCCCGACCACTTGCGCGCCATCGGCCGAGTTCGTCGACTCCCCGAGATTGCCGGACGCGCCGAGCGCCACCGGCGCCGCCGAGCTCGGCTGGGGCTGAGAAGCCTCTTGCGCCTGAGCAGCTGCCGTCGCAGTTTCTTCGGCGCGAGCGACAGCCGCAAATGCAAGGGTCGCGACTGCAGCAGCAGCCACGCCATGTGTCGACGAGCTAAGAAGGAAGGCCAAGGTCGAAGGCTCTGCCGCTGCGGAAGGCTTTCCATCCTACGGCGAGCGGCGTTGCCGATCGAGCGAAAACCTCCGATCCGTGTCGAATTCGCCGTGCCTCACTCGTCGAAGGGTTGAGACGGCGACTTCCCCGAAGTCGCGCCACACCGTATCCAGAACACACACAGGAGTTTCATATGCGATTCATGATCATCGTCAAGGCGAGCAAGGACAGCGAGGCGGGTGCGATGCCAGAAGAGAGCATGATTGCCAGCATGGCCACGTATCACGAGGAACTGGCGCGGGCCGGTGTGCTCCTCGACGCGTCCGGGCTGCAACCGACTCGCAAGGGCTGGCGCATCAAGTACTCCGGGGCCAAGCGCGCCGTCAGTGACGGGCCGTTCGCGGAGAGCAAGGAGCTGATCGCCGGCTACACGCTCATCCAGGTCAAATCACGCGAGGAAGCGCTCGAATGGACCAAGCGTTTTCCCAACCCCGTTGGGGAGGGCCAGGAGGCGGAGATCGAAGTCCGGCAGCTGTTCGACCTGGAGGACTTCGGCAAGAGCGAGGCCATTGAGCGCTTTCGCGACTTGGGAAGCCTGCCAAAGCGGTAGACGGCCGGCTCGTCTTGCGTGAAGTCGGCGTCGATGCTGTGATCGGTGGTCGTGACGGCCACCGACACCCATCGCGCGATCGACGCAGTCTGGAGAATCGAATCGGCGCGCCTGATCGCGGGCCTGACGCGGATCGTGCGCGATGTCGGCATTGCCGAAGAGCTGGCGCAGGATGCGCTGCTGGTCGCGCTCGAGCAGTGGCCAAGGGGTGGCGTCCCCGACAATCCCGGCGCCTGGCTCATGGCGACCGCGAAGAATCGCGCCATCGATCGCCTGCGCCGCGGCAAGCTTCTCGAGCGCAAACACGAGGAACTCGGCTACGAGCTCGAGATTGAGCAGGAAACGGCTCCTGGTATCGACGCCGGAATCGACGATGACATCGGCGATGATCTCCTGCGACTGGTATTCATCGCGTGTCACCCGGTGCTCTCCACCGAGGCCCGCGTGGCACTTACCTTGCGCCTGCTGGGCGGCCTGACCACCGAAGAAATCGCGCGTGCCTTCCTGCTGACCGAACCGACCATTGCCCAGCGCATCGTGCGCGCCAAGCGAACCCTGGCCGAAGCGCAGGTGCCGTTCGAAGTGCCGCGCGGCTCGGAACTGGCCGCGCGGCTGGCGTCGGTGCTGGAAGTGATCTATCTCATTTTCAACGAGGGCTATTCCGCCACCGCCGGCGATGACCTGATGCGGCCCGCGCTGTGCGAGGACGCACTCAGACTCGGACGCATGGTAGCGGAGCTCGATCCTGACGAAGCGGAGGTACACGGCCTGGTTGCATTGATGGAAATCCAGGCCTCTCGCGCCGCCGCGCGCATCGGACCTTCCGGGGAGCCGGTGCTGCTGCTCGACCAAGATCGCAGCCGCTGGGATCAGCTGCTGATCCGTCGTGGGCTTGCGGCACTCGAGCGCGCAGAGCACCTCGCCGATACGCCGAGAACGTACACGCTGCAGGCAGCCATCGCCGCGTGTCATGCGCGCGCACATACCGCGGGTGAGACGGATTGGGTGCGCATCGCCGCGCTTTACGGGGCGCTGGCACGAAGCTCGCCCTCTCCGGTCATCGAGCTGAATCGCGCCGTCGCAGTATCGATGGCATTCGGTCCGGCGGCCGGCCTCGAGCTGGCCGATGCCCTGCTCTCCGAGCCGGCCCTCAAGAACTATCACCTGCTGCCGACGGTACGCGGCGACCTGCTCGCCAAGCTCGGTCGCGCAGGGGAAGCTCGCAAGGAATTCGAACGTGCGGCCGCGCTCACCCGCAATGCGCGTGAGCGCGAGCTCCTTCTGGGTCGTGCCGCGGCGTGCGCGCAGGAAAACTAGTGGCGTCCGTACGGGGTCGCGAATGTTCCCTGGACCACGGGCACCTTCGGATCGTCGCCCGGTCCCCGCACCGCCGGCAGAATGTAGTTGGGCACGAAGTCCTGCTGGATGCGAAGACCGGCTCGATCCGCATAGTTCCCCGCGTAAGTCGCGATGACGAGATCGAGGTCGGGGATGACGATCACACCCTGGCCACCGTTGCCGCCTGCGAAGAAGGCACGCACGGTGCGGTCCCTGTAGGGATAGCTGATGTTCCACCACAGATAGCCGTACTGAATCTTGTTGAGCTCGCGCAGCGGCGAGGAAGCGCGCGTCACGTATTCCCGGCTGAGAATCCTGTGGCCCTGCCAGGTTCCGCCGTTGAGCATCAATTGTCCGAGCTTCATGAAATCGCGCGGCAGGAACTGCGCGCCGCCGCCACCATAGGGATGCCCCACCCCATCGAGCGGCCACGCATAAGTTGCAATCTTCAACGGCGTTCCCAGCAGCCGGTCGAATGTGTCCAGCACTGCCTCGTGGGTCGCCTGATTCACGACACCGAGCGCCAGGTTTGGGTTGATGCTGCAATAGACGGTCTTATCCCCCGGCGCTGAATCCATCGGTACCCGCAGCGTGTAGCGGTAATAGTCGGGCTCTTCCGTCTGATCGAGCATCTTGTTTTCGTTGCCGGGCGCCGCATCGTTATCGTCGTCGCAGAAATAGCCGGACGACATGGTCAGCAGGTTCTCGAGCGTCATCGCGCGCTTGCGCGGATCGAGATCTGCCGGAAACGTTCCGCCGTACATGATCCGGTAGACCGGCGTGGACACTTCGAGCGGCGCACCGGCCTGCATCGCGGCTCCGACCAGTGTTGCCGTCAGGCTCTTCGCCGCCGAGCGGGTCTCGTGAAACCTGTCGCGATTCTCGCCGTGAAAGTATTCCTCGAATACCAGCTTGCCGTGACGCGCGATCAGGATGCCTTCGACCTGCGGTGCGTGCACGGAGTCGATCGGCATGTCGACGAGCAGCTGGACGAATTTCTCGATCCCGACGCGTTCGATGTCCACCTCCTCGAGAGTTGCGGTGGGCCAGCCGTCGCTGCGTGCGAGTGGCGGGCGATAGACGTAGCGACCCGGATTTTTCCCGCGCGGATAGAAATTGCTTTCATCAGTATCGCGCCGGAAGTCATAGGTGCCGCCCCGCTCGTTGAATGATACCGACAGGATCTTCTGCTCGGCGTCGTAGACACCGCTCAAGAGCACGCTTTCTGTCTTTGATCCGCGGCGATGTCCGACCAGGCGAACTGCGGTGCCCTCGCGCTCGATACGGTCGAGATCATAGAAAACGCCGATGTTCCGTTCGGGATTGCGCATGAACGCGCCCACCGATCCGTCGGGCCGCTTCTGCGCCATCAGATACAGAGTGAATGTGTCGTCGCGTGGCGTGACGTCGCCAGTCCAGAGATTGCGCCCTGATGGCTCGAGTATCGCGGGAACCGCATACCGGGAACCATTGGTGAGCGAGTTTGACGAGGTCCATTGACCGATGATCCGGTCTCCCTGTCCGGCGTGCCCGCGAAAGGACCCTTCTCCCTCTGGCAACTCGAACGTGAGCTGTTTACCTTCAAGGCGCACCGGCCAGCGGTTGCCGACAAAATCCGCACTCCAACCTGTCGGGGTTTTCTGAATCACCAGCGGGCCGCGCGCGTACGGACCGTACCACCGTTGTGCCTTCCACAGGCCGACCAGTTCGTCGGCTGTGCCGCTGGGAGCGGTCTCGCAGTACGACGGCTGCGAGGTTGCAACCAAGGCGCCGAGGAGCAGCGCGCAAGCGCCAACGTCTCTCATAGAGCGGAAGATTGTCGTGAGGGTGAAGAATCGGCGGGTCCCGTTGTCGCAGGCTCGGCAGGCTTCGGACGTGTTGCTGGCACGGCGGGCACCGCTGGCACAGCAGGCGCGGCAGGCACCGCCGGCATTGCGGGCGTCGCGGGTTTTGCCGGCCCATCCGTCGCGTCGTGGGCCTCAGGAGCGTCCGGCACATCGGGCACGTCGGCGACACTCGGAACGCCCGCCACGTCCGCCACGTCCGCTACGTCCGTCTCGTCCGTCTCGTCCGTCGGGTCCGTCGGGTCCGTCGGGTCCGTCGGGTCCGTCACGTCAGCAGCAACCGGATCTCGCGTCTGCGCCTCGGACCTGGTCACGGTGACGGCTGTCGCCAACAGCAATGCGACACTCACCAGGGATATCAACGCAGCCAGTACGATCGCCGCACTCGGCTGTCGGCGCGCCCGGGATGAATCGAGAATCGCCACGACCCGCCCGTGCAGCAGCGAGCGTCGCGCCATGTTCATCGCGAGTCGCAGCGGACCGCGCTGGTTCGATTGCGCCGCAACGTCCAACAGGAACTGCGCGTAGTCGATCGGTGTTCCACCGCCGCGCAGCACGGCGTCGTCACAAGCCCGCTCCTGGAGCCTGCGCATCTGCGCCGCGGCGAACCACACGGCCGGGTTGTACCAATGCACCGCGCAGGCAATTCTCGCCACCAGGTCACTCGCATAGTCGAGGCGACGCACATGTGCGAGCTCGTGCAGAAGCGCATGACGGCGCTGCGCCTCAGGCCAACTGTTTCCCGCGCTTGGAAGCAAGAGGGTCGGCCGCAGAAATCCCCAGGTGCAGGGACTCGTGATGAAAGAGGATTCGAGCACTCGCAGCGTCCGCTCGATGCCCGGCTCGCTTGCGATGCGCTGCAGGGTGGCGCGCCAGCGCGGCGAATGAAGGGCCCGTGAGTTTCGGGTCCAGCGCCTCAGGCCGATGTGGGCGAGAACCTGTCGCAACAACAGCATCGCCGCGCCCGCCGGCCAGAGCACCAGGATCAGCGACCAGAGGCTCTCAACATCGGTCTGCATCGAGGCTGCAAAAACGCTCTCGATTGCGGCCGGCGCGCTCAGCGCCGCGTGCCATGGCACGGGAATCTGCACATACGAGGGAAGCCAGTGGATGGCGAAGGGCATCAGCAACGATAGAAACAAGGCGAACGACCAGAGGATGTGACGATAGGCTGCGGACTTTCGCGCCAGGGCGCAGCACACGATGCCGCTCACCGCAATCAAGAGACTGGTCTTGAGCGTGAGCGCCAGCAGTGTCGAGGCTGCGAACATCAGCGCCCCTTCCTGCGCGCCGCTTCCACGAGTTCGCGCAGTTCATCGAGTTCCTGCTCAGTGAGCTTGCCGTGAGATGAGCCGAGCAAGGCAGACACCGCCTGCAACGCCGAGCCGTCGAAGAACGTATTTACCACCTGGGTAAGCGCGCCGACCCGTGCCTTGCTCCGTGAGATCGTCGGCGAATAGACATACCGCGGGCCATCCTCGCGATGCTGCAGGTGTTGCTTGTCGAGGAGGATGCGCAGCAGCGCCCGGATCGCCGAGTAGCTGGGGGCGTCGGGCATTTCTTTCCGGATCTCTGCGGCGCTCGCGTGGCCGAGACGGTAGACAATTTCCATGATCTGCCGTTCGCGACGACTCAGGTGCGTCTGTGCCATTCTGCCCCTGCCTGCTAAAAAACCAGCACCATGCTACTAACTTAGCATACCGGCCCGCGGCGTCAAGGCCTGTGTGCCCCTACCTTGCTCCGCCAAAGGCGGTGACAATCCCGGCCATGATCTGCTCCTCGCGCGGCTCCATCTTCGTGATCCTGCTGCTCGTTACCGCTGCCGGACGTGCGGCGGAGCCGACTTCATCGGTACCGAAGGCGGCGGCCGTCATGGACTTCGAACTCATCGACGATATGCGTGATTACGAAAGCGCCGCGGTGCTCGCGGCGCAGAACCAGCGGCTGGTTTTGATCGGCGACGCCTTGCGCCAGGAATTGCAGCAACGCGCGCTGTACCGCGTCGTGGATAACAACGCCGCCGCCAACCTGATCGCCGCGTCGAAGGCGCGACAGGAGCTGCGCGACTGCAACGGCTGCGAAGTTGAAATCGGCAGAGCCCTCGGCGCCGATGTCGTCCTCATTGGTTGGGTGCAGAAGGTCAGTAATCTCATTCTCAACATCAACGTCCAGGCGCGGGATGTGCATTCCGGTACGACCCTGTACGCGAGATCAGTGGACCTGCGCAGCAACACCGATACCTCCTGGCTGCGTGGTATTCGTTACATGGTGGATGGCATCGCCGAAGACAGGGACTACCTGCGTTGAACGCTGCTAGAACTGCCGTGCGCGCTCAATTTTGAAAGAAGGAAAAAATGCCGGTCGCTGGCATGGACGCTGCAGGTACCAGGGAGTCAAAGCGTAAGGAGCACGACATAAACGGATCTATCAAGGTACTGGCATTGGCCGCGGACCTGACGCCAGGAAATCGCCGCGCCAGCCGGACCTGCGCGGCCGATTCCCCGGCGCTCGGTTCAGGAGGGCTGTCAGCCCTCGAGCATCTTCTTGAGATTCCCCAAGCCCCCCTGGTAGACGCCCTGGATCAGCTTGATGGCGCCGGCGTCACTCTCGGCTTCGGGCGGGTTGTCGGCCGGATTCTTGCGCTTGAAGTGACCGGACCAGGTCACGACGGTGGTACCGTCCTTTCCTTCCTTGAGCGATATCGTCGACTCATAGTCCGCCAACGGCAGCGGCGACTCGATGATCCGATACTTATAAGAGTGCTGCTTCTCGTTGAACGCCAGCAGCTCTTCAGTGAAGGTCGGGCCGTCCTTGATGGTGAGTGAGCGCACGGCGCCCACGGTGTTGTTCTTGCCCTTGACGATCTCGTCCTTGGCGAAGCCTGGATGCCACTTGTTGAGGCTGTCGAAATCCTTGATCGTCGCCCAGACCTTGGCGACCGGCGCCTTGATTTCCGCAGTTTCGGTGACGCTGAGCGGCTTCGGAGGATCAGCGACCGCCGATCCGCAAGCGGCCATCGCACCCAGTGCGACGACGGCGAGACTCTTCTTCATATGCATTCCCCCTTGAGATGTACTGGCTCGGGGCCGGTGAGCGCGAAGCTGTGCTGCGGCCCAGCGCGTCACTATACCGGAGTCGCGGCGCTACACCCGGAACATACTGACGGCATGACCTCGCCATCCGGTGAACCCGTAGCGATCAGCGTCGATGTCACTACCCGGGTTTCCGGGCTGCTGCGACGCCCCGTGCAACCGCGTGCTTGCCTCGTGCTTGCGCACGGAGCCGGGGCCGGCATGCAACATCCGTTCATGAGCGCCGTGGCCAATGAACTCGATGCCCTCGGCATCGCCACTTTGCGCTACCAGTTTCCCTACATGGAGCACCGCTCGAGGCGGCCGGATCCTCCTGCCCGTTGCCACGCCACCGTGCGCGCAGCGATTGCGGAGGCCGCGCGGCTCCTGCCGAATCTGCCGTTGTTTGCCGGTGGCAAATCCTTCGGCGGGCGAATGACTTCTCAGGCACAGGCCCTCTCGCCTCTTCCTGCAGTGCGCGGCCTGGCGTTCCTGGGGTTCCCGTTGCACCCACCTGGAAAACCCGGGGTAGAACGTGGCGAGCATCTCGCGGATGTACGCGTCCCGATGTTGTTCCTGCAGGGGACGCGTGACGAGTTCGCAGCGCTTGCGCTGCTCGAGCCCCTGATCGCACGTCTCGGCGAGCGCACCACGCTCGAGCTGTTCGCGGACGCCGATCATTCCTTTCATATCCCGGCCCGCAGTGGTCGCACCGATGCGCAGGTCAGGAGTGAAGTGCTCACGTCGCTAGCCGCCTGGATCGACTCGGTGAACAGCGGTTGAAGTTCGGCTGACATGCAACCGCGCATCGCTGTGAATGCCGACTGAATGAGACTACATTGCACGAACTACAAACGCGCGCCAGTGACTCATGCACTGCGACCGCCTTTTCTCTCTCGCCGGTATCCCAAGATCAGGGGCCGCCTGGAACGCACTTGGAGGTGCACACCGATGACGACCGTCCTGGCTCAAGTGGGAGCCGCAAAGGAAAGGATCGAAGCCGCGCGCGCTCTCGCTGGAGCCGACAAGGAGGGATTCATTGCCGCGCTCGCCGTGATGGAGCGGGTGGAGAAATCCGTTACGGAGTCAGGCCGGCTGATTGGCGCCGCCTGCCTGGCGGTGATCGATCTGCGCAAGCAATGGGGCACTGATTCAAAAGTGAAGCATCGCCTCGATGCGGCATTCGCGCGCTTGACGGAAAGCGAAGAGACCTTGGGCAAGGTTGACAACGGCTCTGCCTGAACCGTGGTCCGCTCCACCGAATTTCTCCTGGTTGCGACTACTGATCCAAGGCTGCGGTGCAGCAAGGCTGCATTTCGGCTCTCGGGAGTCAGAACGTAAAACAGCAGAAATTCGGCTCACCTTTCTTGCTGATCGGTGCGCGCGCCCGAGGCGACTCCTTCGCTGCGGGCACAAAGCGTTGCGAACCAGTTCAGGCACGGGGCCGAGGGTCTAGCCCCTTCCGCCGATAGAACCACACGACCCGCCGTTGTAGCATTGGGCCGCTGGTCGCACTTTCAGGTCCCCAAGGGAGAATCAATATGAATGCTTTTGGTCGGTTGGTATTACTGGCGCTCGCTGCGGTCCCGGTTGCGGCGATGGCCGCCGAGGGAGAACAGCCGCAATTGAGCTGCATCAAGGACGTCGCCTTTAGCCACGAATTCCTGGAACGCTATCCAAACGCGGCGCCGGCGTGCCGGGAAGTCCAGATGAAGGACGGCGAGAAGTGGGTTCGTTTCGAGTCGAAGGTCACCAAGGTGAAGAACGGTAATGTGACATTGGACTTCCTGAATGTGCGCGGTGACACGCTCGCGACGGTCACTGTCAAGCCCAAGCCCGATGCACGCGTGACGATCGACGGCAAGAAGAAGAAGTATTCGACTCTACGCGCGGGCGATAAGCTAGGTTTCTGGATGCCGGAGAGCCGCCTTGGCTTCTATTCCGAGCCAGGCGCATCGAAGATCAACCAGCTCGACATCATCTCGGACGGTGCGAAGAAGTAGTCATTAGCCATTTCGCAGGATCCGGCGCGGAGCCATGCAGCTCCGCGCCGGTTCTTGCGGTGTCCAATCCGGTTGATTCACTGCACGTCCGCACGGCCGTGCTGCTTTCACGACGCGAAGTTCTGCTCGGCGGCGGGTGCCTCTGCTGCTTCCCCAGCCTCGCGGCTCGCGGACCCACGTCGGCGCTCCCGCTTCAGGAAGTAGCGCCCGGCATCCACATTCGCAACGGCGTCGACGAAGAGGCCTCGCTGCAAAACGCCGGCGCCATCGCCAATATCGGCTTCATCGTAGGACGCGCTGCCGTCGCGGTCATGGACCCAGGTGGAAGCCTCGCCGACGGAGCGCGGCTGCGCGACACGATTCGCCAGGTGACGACGCTCCCCATCCGCTACGTGATTCTCTCCCACGTGCACCCGGATCATATTTTTGGCGCTGGCGCTTTCCTCGCCGATCAGCCCACATTTGTCGGGCACGCCCGCCTGCCCTACGCGCTCGCGCAGCGCGCCGAGTACTACCGCGGGCGGCTCGACAAGATTCTCGGCAAGGACGCTGCGGGACCCGTCGTCACCCCGGGCATGCTGGTCAAGGATCGCGCTGAGATCGATCTCGGCAGTCGCGCGCTCGCGCTGACGGCACATGCCACCGCGCATACCGATTGCGATTTGAGCGTCTTCGATCGCCAGACGAAGACGCTTCTACCCGGCGACCTGCTGTTCGTGCGTCGTGTGCCGTCGCTCGACGGCAGCATCACCGGCTGGCAGAAGGAACTTGCCGAGCTCAAGACGCTGAACGCGCAGCGCGCCGTGCCTGGGCACGGCCCGGCGACCGTGAACTGGCCTGCCGGGGCGGCCGACCTCGAACGTTATCTCGAAGTCCTGGTGCGCGAAACACGTGCCGCCGTGGCCAAGGGCATGGAGATCGGCGCGGCGGTGCAGACCGTAGCGCAATCGGAGCGCGGCCGCTGGGCGCTCTTCGATGAGTATCACGGGCACAATGTCACCAAGGCGTTCAAGGAGCTCGAATGGGAATAGCGGGGAGCGGGAAGCGGCTGCCCGCGCGCTGCCAGGCTCTTGGCGCTATGCTGTGCGGGCCGGTTCCAGGAACTTGAGATGACGACATTGAAGGGTTCGATACTGGTGTCTGCGCTTTGCGCTCTCGCGTCATTTGCCACCCTGTCGCATGCGCAGACTACCGACGCGGAAGATGCTGCCGCTCGCGCCGAGCGCTGGAAAGCCCTGCAGCAGGCGATTTTCGGTGAGCGCACGATGCGGGATGGCAAAGGCGTGATCGAGCTCGACGTGCCACCACGCGCGCTCGATGCGGCGCTGGTTCCGGTCGGCTTGCAGCTTGTGGGTGACAAGCCGATCAAGGCCGTGTACCTCGTCATCGACAACAACCCGTCGCCGCTGTCGGCCCATTTCACGTTCGGGCCGCGCGCCGACCCGCGCAGTCTGAAACTGCGCGTCCGGGTAGATGAGTACACCCTGATGCACGCGGTTGCGGAAGGCCAGGACGGCAAGCTCTATCTCGCCGAGAGGTTCGTCAAGGCCGCGGGCGGTTGCTCGGCACCCGCGGGTTCCTCGGAACAGGAAGCGTTACAGCAGATGGGGCGCATGAAGCTGCGACTGCTCGGCGACCTTGCGGCTGGCAAGCCGATCCAGGCACAGCTCATGATCCGGCATCCGAATTTCAACGGCATGCAGATGAACCAGGTCACGCGCTTCTACACCCCCGCGCGCTTCATCCGCAGCACCGAAGTCACCTATGACGGCAGCCGCGTGTTTCACCTCGATTCCGATATTTCGATGAGCACCGACCCGGTGATCATCTTCGGATTCGTGCCGTCAGCGAAGGGCACGCTGAAGGTCTCCATCCAGGACAGCGACGATACGACCTTCGCCCATAGCTTCGACGTGCCGCAGCCCGCCAGCTGATCGCGCATGTCCGCCCGTCGGGTATTTCCGCGCGTTTGCGCGCTGATCCTGCTGCTGGAGTCAGCGGCCGGCTTTGCCACAGATCCGCCGGCGAACGCGGACGCAACTGTTGCGCCCGAAGAGCCGGCGGACTTCTGGACCGGCCCCATCAACGGACCGGTTCCGGCCACGCTCTCGGGTGGCACCGTCATCCACACTCAGGAGCTGAGCGAACTGCTGAAGAAAGCCGGCGTGGTGCTCGTCGATGTGTCGAACCTGCCGCACCGGCCCGAGAATCTTGCACCCGGGGCGCCGTGGCTCCCGACACCGCATCGCGTAATTCCCGGCAGCCTATGGATCCCCGGAGCAGGACTCGGCAACATCGCGCCCGACGTCGACGCGCTTTTCCGCGAACAATTGGCGCGCGCGACCGGCCGCGATCTCGACCATCTCGTCATCATCTATTGTCACGAGCGCTGCTGGCTCAGCTGGAACGGCGCCAAGCGTGCGGTCCGCTACGGCTATGACAACGTGCACTGGTATCCCGAGGGCATTGAAGGCTGGCGCGCGGCGGGACTGGGGACTCGGATTATCGACCCGACCACTCAGGAGTGAGCTTCGAACGGCTGTGGGCGCCGCGGGTTCGCCGCGGCACCCCCGCACTCATTAAATGAGAACCAGCGTCGGTGTGATAGTTCCGGTGTCATCACTACCGGGCAGCGATGCGGACTCGACCTCGGACAATTCCTACATGCAGGCGTCGGCAACTGCTATTGACTTCAGACAGCCGAGCGCAGTGACTTGAAGAATATCGTCGTCGCACACGGTGTGCCGTCGGGCCAGAGCGCATAGTCCGGGATGGAGCCGCAACGCTGCCAGCCGTGCCGCGCATAGAGACGTTCCGCGGCGGTGCCCTCGAGCGTGTCCAGGACCAGCATTGTTCTGCCCGCCTCGAGAGCACTGCGCTCGGCGGCAACGAGCAGTGCCGCACCGATGCCATGCCGGCGCGCTCGCCGATGCACGAGCATCTTTACGACATCGCCACGATGCAGTTGATTCTCGGGCTGAGCCCAGAGCACCTGGACAGTGCCAACGATCCTGCCCTCGGCGTCCTCGGCAGCGAGCACCACGCGTTCGCCGCGCTCCAGACTCGCCGCGGTGCCGCGCCAGAACGACTCCGCCTTGGCACGCGTCATCGGTGGCATGAAGCTGACGGAGGCACCGCCCTCCACGCAATCGATCAGCACCTCGCTCAACTCTCGCAGCTCGCGTTCGTCGATGGTTCGCAGACACCGTATCTTGAAGCCGTCGGTCACTTCATCTCCTCGGCGCGCATTCGTTGGCAAGAATTCCTCGGGTAGTGGCCTCAGCTCTGGTTGCGTCGTTCTTCCATGCGCTTGCGCATGGCTGAAACGCGCTGGGTCATGCCGGGATCATCCTTCGGATCAGGCAGCGCGTCGAGCACGTGCTGGTGCAACTTGATGAGGGGCTCGCGAAACTCGGCATACGGAATCACGTACAGGTCGTTGTTCAGGACGGCCTGCAGCACCTTCTCGCCGAGCGTGACCGGATCGAGGCCGGGTTCGATGACCTGCTTGAGTCCCTTCATCACTTGCGGATCAGCGCCGTAATAGCCCGTTTTGGCGAGGTGCTTGGGCCGTGTGAGTACCGCCTCATGAATGTTCGTGTTGACGGCACCCGGACACAAGACCGAGACACCGATCCCGTGCGGCTCCAGATCCAGCCGCAACGATTCCGAGAGCCCTCGCACCGCGAACTTCGTCGTGCAGTAGATGCCAGTCCCCAGCAAGGGAGTGAACCCCGACATCGAGGCGGTGTTGACGATGTGGCACGGCTGACCCAGCTTGAGCATGCGCGGCACGAACGTCTGGATACCGTTGATGACTCCGCCGACGTTGACGCTCATCTGCCAGTCCCAGTCGTCGTAGGTCGCCTGCTGCATCGGGCCGAACTGGCTGACGCCCGCGGTATTGCATAGGAGCTGAACCGGGCCGAAGACGCGCTCCGCCTCCTCGGCCGCGGCCGCATAAGCCTCCCGATCCGTGATGTCGAGCCTCAGCGGATGCACCTTGGCGTTCGCCTTGCGAAAGAAAGCCATCGCCTCGTCCAGGTGATCCTGGCGGATGTCGGCGATGACCACCTTCATGCCGACGGATGAGAAAACCTTGGCCTGGCCGAGAGCGACTCCGCTCCCGCCACCGGTGATGAACGCCGTCTTGCCGCTGAGGTCTTTCATGGTTGTAGGCACCTTTTAATGTCGAAAATGGCGTCGCTATGCGAAATGCCTGAAGATACCTTAGCAAATCCGGGCTCGCTTCGTAGGGCCCGGCTCCAACTCAGCTGACTATCGCGGCGCCGGAGAACTGTCGTGGACACGCCAACCAAGTCGAAAGGGTTTCCGCTACCGAGCACGCTGCGGGTCGTTCCAGGCACTGAGCGGGCGCAGGCCGCCTATCCCTACTACATGCAGTTCACCAAAGCGGACGACGAGCGCTTCTGGTTCTACAACTCGATGCACTTCCCGGAGCCGATGTCGGCGTTCGACATGGTGACCGCCGAGGCGGCCTACTGCGCGCTCGGCTCCGCCAGCACCCGAGTGCACAGCATTCCGACTACGAAAGGCATCGACTACCGCATCATCAACGGCCGCGTCTACATCGGCGGCAACCCGGTTACGGATCCCGCAGAGGTTGCCCGCCGGACTGCGGAGTTCCAGACGCGCGCCTTCTACTACTACGAGAACTGGGAGCGCCTCTACGCGCAATGGCGCGAGAAGATGCTGACCCTGATCAAGGACGCGCAGGCCCTGCCGAAACTCGAGTTACCCGAGTTCGAGCCACTCGCTCATGTCCACGCGGGGCGTGGTGTCGCCTCCAATCACTACCTCCTCGACATCTACCAGAAGACGCTCGAGGGCTACTTCCGGATGTGGCACCACCACTTCGAGTTCCTGCTGCTCGGTTACGGCGCATACATGACGCTGTTCGGCTTCTGCAAGCAGGCTTTCCCGGAGATCACCGACGAGAACATCGCCCGCATGGTGGCGGGCATCGAGGCCGAGATCTTTCGCCCCGACGACGAGCTGCGCAGGCTGGCTCGGTGTGCCGTTGAGCTCGGCGTTGAGGATCAATTCAAGGAAAGCCTGTCCGTCGAGGCGATCATCAAGTCACTGCAGAGTGCCGGCGAGCCCGGCCGCGAATGGCTGAAAGAGCTCCAGGCTTCCCGCGATCCCTGGTTCAACATCAACGTGGGCGATGGCTTTTATCACTATCACCGCTCGTGGAACGATGACCTGTCGATGCCCTTCGCCAGCCTCCCCGGATATATCAGCCAGCTGAAGGCCGGCAAGACACTCGAGCGTCCGCTGGCGAAGCTGCATGCGGAGCGCACCAAGCTGATCGCGGGCTATCGGAAGCTCCTCGGCTCCGAGGAAGAACGCCAGGCCTACGACCAGATGATCACGCTGGCGCACCGCGTGTTCCCTTATGTCGAGGGCCACAAGTTCTACTGCGAGCACTGGTACACGAACCTGTTCTTCAACAAGATCCGCGAATTCGGCGCGCTGCTCGTCGCGCACGGTTTCTTTTCGAATGCCGAGGACGTATTTCAACTGACGCATTACGAAGTCGAGTCCGCGATCATCGACCTCATGACGGCGTGGTCGAACGGCTCGCCGCCGCGTGGGCCGACGTATTGGCCGAAGATCGTCGCCGAGCGGCGCGCTGCGATCGCCGAGTGGGCGAAGCACGACACCTCCCCGGCACTCGGGCCGGTGCCGGAAGCGATCAATGATCCGGCCATCGTCATGTTGTGGGGGATCACGAGCGAAACCCTGGATACGTGGCTCAACGAAGGCAACGGCGCCCCAAGCAACGAACTGCGGGGCTTTGCAGCCTCCAGCGGAATTGTCGAAGGCCCGGCGCGCGTCGTTAAGTCGGTGGAAGAAATCGGACGCCTGCAGAAGGGCGACATCCTCGTGTGCCAGGTCACCAACCCGACCTGGGCGCCCGTGTTCCAGAAGATTTCCGCCGCGGTGTCCGACATTGGCGGCTCGATGAGCCACGCCGCCATCGTGGCGCGCGAATACGGACTGCCGGCCGTCGTCGGCACCGGGACAGCCACTTCGCGAATCAAGGACGGTCAGCGGATTCGCGTCGACGGCGGCCGCGGCATAGTCACCATTCTTTAGGCTTGCTTGCTGCGCCAGCCCTCGTGGTAGCCCTCACGCACTTCACGCGAGTAAGGAACCGGAGATATCTTCACCCGGACGTCGAGCTGCTTGTGGCGTTCGACCGTGGTCTTCTGCGTACCGCCGTTCTCTTCGCCCCAGGTCACCGTCAGGACTTCGCCAATGTTGATCTCCGGATCGACGATACCGAGTGAGAGCGCGGTGCGCTCGTTGAAGCTGTAACCGCCGAACATCGAGAAGCCAACGACCTTGCCGTTCCTGGTGATCTTGTCGTACGACGAGGAGGCGTAGTTCGCATTCGGCAGGTCGTAAAACTTGTACAGATCCCCATCGGGATGGAACATCGAGGCGTAGATCTTCGCCATGTCGTCCGCGTTCCAGGCGAACGTCACCTTCTTGCGGTGTGGCTGGTTGGCGATCTTCTCCAGCGCCTCGCGACCGATGAAATCGTGGTCGAACTTGACGAACGGTCCGTAGCCGAGCTCGTACGGCGTGAGGTAGTAGTCCTCGATCTTGTCGGAGACAAAGCTGCCGCCGAGCGAGCCGCTGGCTTCATAACCCCCGGCGGGCAGCCACTCGCGGTACTTCTTCATCTTTTCGCCGGTGTATACCGCCGGCAGAGGTGAAGGGATCCACCCCGACTCCAGCGTATTGCTCGAATAGGCGCGGGCACCGACCTGCACGATGCCGAAGTCCTTGCCCGCCTCGAGAATCGCTTCGCGAATCTCGTCGCGTTCCGCGTACGGACCCCAGACTTCCAGCCCCGGCGCGCCGGCCATGCCGTGTCGCAGGGCGCGCACCTTGCGGCCCTTGATGGTGATGGCGTCCATGGTGAAGAACTTGACGTCAGGAATGGGCCCACCGTTCACGCGCTCGAGCACCTTGGCGGCGTTCGGGCCCTGGACCTGGTAGCGATAGTGCCGTCGCGTGACCAGGTTGCCGCGCGGGTGAGACGGCGAGCGGTCGTCGCGGATGATGTCGACCTTGTGGCCGCCGGTCTCAGCCTGGAACTGCAACCAGTTCACGGTCGGGGCGCGACCGACGAACAGGAATTCCTTGTCCGCGAGATAGAAAAGAATCCCGTCGCCGATGACATAGCCGTCGTAGCTGCACGGCACCATCTGCTTGGCCTTGTTCGGCGTGAAGTTCGCGAAGCTGTTGATGGTGCAATGTGAAACCAGCTTGAGCGCATCGGGGCCCTTGATCGTCAGCTCCGCCATGTGATGCGACTGGTCGAACAGCACCGCCGTCTCGCGCCAGGCGCGCTGCTCGTCGCGCCAGTTGGTGAATTCCATGGGAACAACCGGGTAGACGTAAGCCCCAAGGCGCGAATTGCGCAGGAGCTTGACGGGGTTACCCGCACTCTTGAGTACGGTCTCCAGGTTTTGCTGACTCATGGCACTCATTTCCTCTTTTCGATTCGCAATACGCATACGTTTGGCGAGCGGCCGGACGCACTTGCCCACGGTCGCCGGCGGGCCTCGCAGACCGCGTAGGCTCGCACAAGAAATCGATCCCGGCACGACCCGCGGCGAACACACGTTCGTCCGCGCGCGAAACACCGGCCGGGCCCCCGCGTTTGGGATCCCGTCTTGACAGGTCGGGATCCTAACAAGCAGCATGCGCCCTGTCAGCAAAGGGGGGATCCTTTCTGAGCACTCAGCTTTCCGAAGCGATCGTGCGGCTGCGCGAGATGATTCTGCGCGGCGAGCTCGCGCCTGGACAGCGCGTGGCGGAGGCGCCGGTGGCAGAACGTCTCGGCGTATCGCGGACTCCGGTCCGCCAGGCGCTTCCCCTCCTCGCGCAGGAAGGTCTTCTCACCGAGCACGAGACCCGCGGTTACGTGGTGCGAGCCTTCACTCCGGGCGATGTGCTCGATGCGATCGACGTGCGCGGAGTCCTGGAAGGGATAGCTGCGCGGCGCGTCGCGGAACGCGGCGCTTCCAAGGCATTCGTGCGCGAGCTGCGCGCGTGTCTGCACGACGGCGATCTGCTGCTGCGCAAGCGCCGGCTCGAATCCAGCGACGAAGCGCCCTACGCCGAGATGAACATACGCTTCCACGCGCTGATCCTGAAGGAGGCCGGGAGCCAGATCCTCGCCGACGCCCTGGAGCGCAACAGCCGCGTGCCGTTCGCGGGTCCGCAGGCGCTCGCCTTCGACAAGACCAACCTCGAGCGGATGTACGACGTGCTGTTCCACGCGCATCGCCAGCATCACGCGATCGTCGAGGCGCTCGAGCGCGGCGAGAGCGGGCGGGCCGAAGCGCTGATGCGCGAGCACGCCAATTCGCCGAAGGAAAGTCTCAACATTGCCGGCTTCAACGTGGCGCCGGCCGAAGTGGCGCGGCGCGTCGCGCTCGTCAAGTGAAGCCATAAGCTGTAGGCTGAAAGCGAAGATATATTCGGTATACGAAAATCTTCCGATCGATTCACAAGGGGGGGACCCGACATGATCAGACTCGAGAGTGGATTCCTGCGCATCGCATGGACGATCTCTGGCGCTGTCGCCGCAGCACTGCTGAGCGGAACTGTCTCGGCTCAGACGCTGGAGGAAGTCGTCGTCACTGCGCAGAAGCGCGAACAGAACGTCCAGAACGTCCCGATCGCGATCAGCGCCTTCACGACGGAGACATTGAGACAGAAGGGCGTGACCGACATCCACTCGCTCACCAATATCACGCCCAACGTCAATCTCGATGCGGGCTCACCCTTCTCGGGTGACAGCTCGGTGCTCTCCGCGTCGATTCGCGGTATTGGCCAGGACGATTTCGCGTTCAACATCGACCCGGGCGTAGGCGTCTACCTCGACGGCGTGTATCTCGCACGCACGATCGGTGCCAACCAGAACCTGCTTGACGTCGACCGCGTCGAGATCCTGAAGGGCCCACAGGGCACACTGTTCGGCCGTAACACGATCGGCGGCGCGATCAACATTGTGACTCATGAGCCTGGAACAGAGATGCGCTTCCAGGGCCAGGCGACGGGCGGCAGCTACAGCCGCGCCGATGTCGGTTTCACTGCCGACCTGCCGATCACCGACAAGCTGCTCTCGACCGTCACGGCCTCTTCGTCGCAGCGCGACGGATACCAGGACGTGATTCCGTATCCCAGCACCACGCTGTTGGGCTCCACACCCTTCACCATCGATCCGCCGAACGCGTATCCCAGAGCGGGCTACGACCAGGCTGGCTCGTACGGCGGTCAGAACGTGCAGGTGATCCGCGCGAAGCTGGTCTGGCATGCGGCCGACGCGTTCAAGGCCTCCTTCACGGGGGACTACCAGCACCAGGATCAGCCATCGACGCCGGTGACGATCCTGAGCGTCAACGCCGACACTCCGGCGAACATATTTGGCTATGCCTACAACCAGTGCATCAGCCACACGGCCGCTCAATTGAATGCGCCGGGCGGGATAGACCCGGTTTTCGCGGGCCAATGGAATACCACGAACGGCGTTTGCAGCCCGCGCGCTACCGGCTCTCCGGAGTTGGGTGGAACCGGTGGTGCCGCGCTGGGGGGCGCCGGCTACGTCTCCGGGCCGGGAGGCAATCTGCTGCTGTCGGGCACGCCGCGCATCTACTGGAACTTTGCGAATACGCAGACGGGCGACATCGACAAGACCTACGCGAACGGCGTGAGCTTTGCGAAGAATGATGCCTGGGGTGCCTCCATGACCCTGGACTGGAGTCTCAACGACCAGAACCAACTCAAGTCCATCACCGGCTATCGCCAGATCAAGTGGAGCGTTGGCATCGACCTCGATGGCACGCCGGAATCGATCCAGGAAGTGACGGACAACCAGAACCAATACCAGTTCTCCCAGGAATTCCAGTGGCTCGGCCGAGCGTTCAACGACAAGCTGGAGTACGTCGTCGGCCTCTACTATTTCAAGGAGAACGGCTTCGTCCATGACTTCGTGCCGTTCCAGGGCCTGCTGTACGTCTACGACTACCAGAATGATGTGGATACCGAGTCGTACGCGGGCTTCTTTCACGCGGACTACAGGTTCACGGACCATTTCAGCCTCACCCTCGGCGGTCGCTACTCGGATGAGACGAAGAAATTCATCGGCGGTCAGGCCGATCTCAACGGCTTCTCCTACAAGGCCAGCGGCTGCACGCCGCCGGACGCGCCTTCGACGCTCATCGGCGGTCCGCCGTTCCTGACCTGCCAGCAATTGCTGGGTTTCCCGTCGGCTGCGCAGCCGCTGCGTTACTTCCCGCCGGAGCAGCAGAAACAGACCTTCTCGGAGTTCACGCCTGAGGTCGGTCTCACGTGGAATATCTCGGACGATGTGATGTCGTACGTGAAGTACTCGGAAGGTTTCAAGTCGGGTGGATGGACGACGCGCCTGTCGGCACCGATCACGGATGGTACGTTCGCGGAGTTCAAGCCGGAACGTGCCGAGTCCTATGAGCTCGGCCTGAAGTCGGTGTTCCTCGATAATCGCTTCCTGGTGAACACCGCGATCTTCTATACCGACTACGACGATATTCAGCTCAATTTCCAGGAAGGGGCGTCGCCCATTCTGCGCAACGCCGGCAAAGCTCGATTGGAGGGCATCGAGGTCGAGTCGCAGGCAGTCCTCGGCGGCGGCTTCGGGTTTACCTTCGCGGGCGGCTACATCGACGCCAAGTACACGGAAGTCACCGCGATCGGCATCACGACCGACAGCAAGCTGCCGAAGACTCCGGACTGGAAGGTCAACGTCGGACCCACTTTCGATTGGGGCCTGGGCAACGGCGGCAACGTACGGTTCTCCGTCGATTACACCCACACCGACGACCTGGTCAACGATTCTCTGAACACTGAGAATCTCAAGCGTCCGGCGGTGGACAACTGGAATGCCGCCATTCGCTACTCCTCGCCGGACGATAAGTATGAATTCGCCGTCGGGGGCACGAATCTCAGCGATGAGCGCTACCTCGTGACGGGCTCCATCAACGAAGCCGCTGGTGAACACACGGGGACCTATAGCCCGCCGCGGCAGTGGTACCTCACGATGAGGGTGAACATCGAGTAACGGGTGTTGTGAGGGGTATCCCCCCCTCGTGTGGCGGAGGTGTCTCCTGTGTGGCGGGAGGCGCCTCTGCCACAGCTCTGGCAGAGGTCGCGGCCCTGGCCGCGACCTTTTTCTTTGCGACGCAGGGTCAGGTCGCGATCAGCGCGACCACAAACGCTGGCTGGCGATGCGTGCGCCTTCCGCCATCGAAGCGAACTTCATATAGGCGATATCGGGTTCCACGGGACCGAAGCCCGCGAACGTACTGAAACCGCAATCGCTCCCGGCAATCACACGTTCCCGGCCCACGATGTCGGCGAAGCGGCAGATCCGTTCCGCCACCAACAGCGGATGCTCGACATAGTTGGTCGTCGAGCCGAGAACGCCGGGAATCAGCACCTTGTCCCCCGGCAGCTTTGCGTCCCGGAACACGGCCCACTCGTGCGCGTGACGTGGATTGGCAGCCTCGAACAGCAGCGCCTGCGGCTTGGCCTTGATCACGACCGGCAGGAGGTCCTGCATGGGCACATCGTGGTGATGTGGTGCCTCGTAGTTGCCCCAGCACACGTGCATGCGCACGCGATCCGCGGGGACATTCCGGAGTGCGTGGTTGAGGACTTCGATATGGACTGCGGCGCGCCTCAGGAACTCCTCGAGGCTCGCATGCCGATAGAGCGTGTGACGGCCCATCGCGAGATCCGGAGCATCGATCTGCAACAGCAGCCCTGCTGCGACGATCGCCTCGTACTCGACACGTAGCGCCTCGGCGATCGCCTCCAGGTACGCATCGGCGCTCGAGTAGTGCTCGTTGGGTTGAAAGAGCGCGATGACCCCGGGCGAGGCCGCATTGAGAAAGCCTTCAACGGGATGCGCCTCCGCCACGGCGTCGCGCAAGTGTGCGATGTCATCGTGGAGCGGCTGCAGGTTCTTGACCTTGATTTCGCCGACGCACTTGGGGCGTCGGTACTTGGCAGTCGCCCCGCGCTCCGCCAGCTTCTTGAGCAGGCCGGGAAACTCGACCAGGTCCTGGCCAGGTTCACGAGGGGTGTCGCCCGCGAAGCCGGTGAAACGATCAGCGATGTAGGTCGCATAGCTGATCTTGCTCATTTCGCCATCGCTCACCACATCGATGCCCGCACCGACCTGCCGGCGCACGACCTCATGAACGGCAGCGCCAATAGTCGCGGTGCCTTTGGCATCGTCGGTGAGCGTGCCGTTTTCACGGGCGAACAGCACGTCGGTCACCGCCTGGGAGCGCGGCAGGCTGCCGACGTGCGTGGTCAATATGCGTTCGGTGCTGAGCCTCAACGCCCGTTCTCTCGCGACCGCTATCGGTAGTTATTGTTCGAGGTGTGATCGCCTGCCAGCCAGCGCTTGAGCTCCGTGTGCGCCTTGCCCGCGGCATCCCGATTGATCTTTTCCACATCGGGATGATCGCGCGTGAACTCGACGATCATGCCGTTCGGGTCGGTCACGTAAACCGAGCGGCAATAGCCGTGCTCGAGCACGAACGATTGCGGCTCCTTGAAGCCATGCTCGTTCAGCCGCTTTTCGATCCCCACCTGGGTCTCGTCGTCCACCTTGAGCGCGATGTGGTGAAACGGCGTGAACGGCATCTTGGGTCCGAATTGCTCCTGGTCGCTGGGGTTCGCGAACTGGAAGAACGCCAGGGCTCCGCCATCGCCGAGACCGAAGAAGAGATGACAGTACGTGCGTTCGGCGCCGAACAGCAGGTCCTTCTCACACCAGGCCGCCATCAGCGGGAGCCCGATGACCTCCTCGTAGAACTTGCGCGTTGCCTCGAGATCCTTCGACACATACGCCGTGTGATGCAGCCGGGAGGGCAGCTTTGCTTTGATACCCATGACAGTCACTCCACTCAGAACCTGTACGTGAACTCCAGCCCGTATTGGCGCGGCAATGCCTTGAAGAGGAAGCCGCCGGGCGAGAATTCCTGATTGTAATCCTCGTCGGTGAGGTTCTTCGACCATAGCGTAGCGGTCCACTTGTCGCTGCCGAGGCCGATGCGGGCGTCGAGCAGATCGATCGGGTCGCGCGAGGTGACGTTGTAAGGCTCCCACCACGTCTCGCCGATCATCCGGTAGTCGGCGCGCAACGTCAGGTTGAGTCCCGCGGACAATGGCTGTCGATATTCGAAGCCGGCGTTCGCCGTGTAGCGGGAGACCAGCGGCGCCTCGTTGCCGACAACGGTCCGGTCCTCCATGTCCGTGATCTTGCTGTCCGTGTAGCCGTAGGACGCGTAGATATCGAAGTGATCGGTCACGTGGGCCGTCAGCTCGAGCTCCCCACCCTTGTAGTCAGCATCGAGATTGCCCAGGTTCTGGGTCGAGTTCGCCGGCAGAAATACGAAGAAGTAGCCGTTGGTCGATTGCGTGTAGAACAGAGCCGTGGCGAGGTCGAGCCGTTGATCGAGGAACCGACCCTTGAAGCCCACTTCGTACGTGTCGGCAACCTCGGCATCAAACAAGTCATTCACCCCAAGAACCGGCGGCACGCTGGTGCGCGCCACCGTGCCCACACCCGTCTGGTTGAAGCCACCGCTGCGGAAGCCGCGGCCGTAATCGGCATAGAGCGTGATGTTGTCGACCGGCTTGTAGCGCAGCGTGACTTTGGGCTGCGGTTCGCTCCAGGTCTGAGTGCGCACATCACCCGTGAACACGGTAGGAGCGTTGGTCGGCGGATTCGGAGGCTGCGGAATGAACGCCTGTGGCGTTTCGGTCGTGTTCTCGCGCCGGTCCTCGTCGTAGCGCAGCGCCGCGTCCAGTTCGAGCTTGTCCGTGATTTCGAAGATCGCGTCCGCGAACACTGACCACGCGTCCTGCTTCTGCGAATCGGCGAGGAAGGTCGCATTGGGATTGTTACCGGTCAGTCTCGGCTGCTCGTGCACCGGGAACACACCCGCGCCCGTATCGACCATGTTGCCAGTCGAGATGAATCGATCGGTGTGCACGTAGTACGCACCCGCGATCCAGCGGAGGCGTCCGCTGGTCGGGGACGTGAACCGGAGTTCCTGACTGTAGGCCTGCACGCTCAGCCACTGGCTCTGGTTGAGGTCGACGCCGATGAGTGTCTGGAAGAACGAGACCGGCGCCGGCCGGAAGTCGAAGGCATCGCCCGTCAGGACCTCTTCCGTGTCGTCATACGAGGAGATGGACGTCAGCGTTCCGCCGCCGACGTTGAAATCGAGCTTGAGGGCGACATTCCACAGGTCGCGATCGTTGATCCCGGGATTATCGAGCGTGATCGGCGTGCTTGTATTGTTGGCGTCCGAGACGATGCTGAACGGATTCGCTTCGTCCGCGCGCGGGATCACGAAGTAGAGGGCCCGGGTCTGCAGGTGCGAATAGGTCGCGCGCAGGTCGCCCGTGAAGACTTCGTTGGGCTCCCACAGCAGCCGCACACGCCCGGCGATGTTCTGCACCGGGTCGGCCTTCTGGTCGAGAAACTCGTTCTCGAGGAAGCCTTCGGTGTCGTAGTAGGCCACGGAGGCGCGGTATTTCAGCGTATCCGTAATGGGTCCGCTGATGTCGCCCCTGGCCGTATAGGAGGACTCGTTGCCGTAGCCCAGCGTGACCGATCCTTCGAACTTATCGGACGGAGGGCGTGTCGTGTACAGGATCGCGCCGCCGATGGCGTTGCGACCATACAAGCCACCCTGCGGGCCCTTCAGCACTTCGATCTGCTGGATGTCATAAAGCTCCTGGTTGAACTGTGCGGGGTTGGTTTGCGCCACGCCGTCGATCAGGACCGCAACCGAAGGCTCGCTGTTGCGCGCCTGTGAAATGCCCCGGATCACTACGAACGCGTTGCCTGCGTTTTGCGTTTCCACCAGGTTCATGTTCGGAACCATGTGGACGTAGTCAGCGGGCCTCAGGATGCCGGCTGCCTCGATGGCCTTTTCCGTGAACACGTTGATGGTCACGGGGACATCCCGGAACGCCTCCTCGCGTTTGCGAGCGGTGACCACGACTTCTTCGAGAGTGCCGCTCTCGGCAGCGAGCACATCGACCGCCAGCATCGACGCAAGCGTTAGAAATGCGCCGAGCGATGCGATTCGAACCGTCTTCGTAGCCATCTGAACCCCTCCGCTAGTGGCTCGAGTTGTTTCTGTTCCCGGATCGCTGCACTTCGGCGCGTACCAGCTGCGCCCCAGCGACCATCGACTTGAGCTTTCCGAACGCCACTTCCCTGGGCAGGTATTTCATGCCGCAGTCCGGTGCGACGATGATGTTCTCGGCTGGAACGAATTCGAGTGCGCGGCGAATGCGCGCCGCGACGGTCTGCGGCGACTCGACGTTCAAGTCGGCAAGATCGATGACGCCGAGAATCACCTTCTTGCCCTCGAGCGTCGCAAGAACCGAGCAGTCGAGCTTGGATTGCGCGGTCTCGATCGACACCTGCCGGCAGGTGCAGCGTGCAAGCTCGGGCAGGAAGGAATAGGCGTTGGGCCGTTCGTGGATGATGGCCGCATAGCCGAAGCAGATGTGCACCGCGGTCGTCTGCTCGATGCCTTCGAGCGCGCGGTTGAGAGCGTCGAGGCCGTATTGACGGGCCAACGCGGGACGCGCCTGCATGTACGGCTCGTCGATCTGCACGACATCGGCCCCGGCCGCGAACAGATCGCGGATCTCCTCGTTCACCGCTGCCGCGTAGTCCATTGCCGCCTTGGCCGCATCGCCGCCGTAGTGCTCGATCTGCGCCTGCTGCGACATCGTGAACGGCCCGGGGACGGTGATCTTGCGCAGCCGCGTGGTGTGGCGCTTCAGGAATTCAAGGTCCGCGACCGCGACCGGATGCTTGCGTCGTATGCGCCCGACAACGCGCGGCACCGGATTGGGGTGGCCGCTGCGATCGAGCGCCGTTCCGGGGTTGTCGATGTCGACACCCTCGAGCGCGGTCGCGAAGCGGTTCGAGTAGCTTTCGCGACGGATTTCGCCATCGGTGATGATGTCGAGGCCCGCATCCTCTTGAGTCTTGATGGCGAGGATCGTGGCGTCGTCCTGTGCTTGCGCGAGATAGGACTCCGGGATCCGCCACAACTCTTTCGCCCGCACGCGCGGCGGGAAGCGACCTGCAAGCTTGGGTCGGTCGATCAGCCAATCGGGCTGCGGCAGGCTGCCGACGAGTGAGGTCGGGAAGAGCGTATGCGTTTCCCGTACCATGCGTCAGCCCGCCGCCCGGCGCGAATTCACCGGCCCCGAGCGCGCTGGCCAGCCCTTGTCCTTGCTCAGCGCCGCACGGATGTCGTCACCATGTTCGTTGAGGATCGGTGCCGCTGAGACCAATGTCGCGCGCTGCCCGTTGAATTGCAGCGGCGACCGTACCGCGTAGCGACCGCCCTCCCTGACCGATGCAACCGGCACCACCAGACCGAGGTGATGCGCCTGGGGGTCATTGACGACGGAATCGATGCCGTTGATCGGGGCGAATGG
>Ga0137409_10001157_pt1 | contig 28625 bp, 30 predicted proteins | sample CZODoug1_16funga_FD_122059 | JGI IMG/M metagenome (GOLD analysis project Ga0137409, IMG submission 122059) | Vadose zone soil fungal communities from Angelo Coast Range Reserve, California, USA - CZODoug1_16fungal (Hybrid Assembly) | ecosystem: Environmental > Terrestrial > Soil > Vadose zone...
CCACCGCGCAGGAAGCGTTCGATCTCGCGCTGCTGCGCTTCCGCGAAGGCATCGGCAATTACCTGGACGTGCTCGTGGCCGAGCAGCAGTTGCTGGCCCAGCAAAGCCTGGACGCCGACCTGCGCGCGCGCCGCCTGGCGCTGTCGATCAACCTCGCGCGAGCGCTCGGCGGTGGTTTCGACGACGCGACGACGGTGCAGTAACGGATCTATCGCAAGACATCACGCAACGGAGATGCATATGAACAAGCAAACCAGCGAAAACACCCCCATTAATGGCGCGGCGGCCACTGTCGCGACCGATCCCGAAGCGGTGCTGAAGTCGAAGCGCAAGCGCTGGCTCGGCCTCGTCATCGGCGGATCCGCGGCCATCGGAATCGCCTACGCCGCTTACTGGGGTATTCACCTTCGCCACCTGGAATCGACCGACGACGCCTACGTCGGCGGAAACGTGGTACAGATCACGCCGCAGATCGCCGGCACGGTGGTCTCGGTCGGCGCCGACGACACCGCGTTCGTGAAGGCGGGGCAGACGCTGGTGCAGCTCGATCAGGCCGACGCGCAGGTCGCTCTCGAGCAGGCCGAGGCGCAGCTCGGCCGGGCGGTGCGCGAAGTGCGCAGCCTGTTCGCGACCAGTGCGCAGCTGCAAGCGGCCGTGGACATGCGGCAATCCGACGTCGCCAAGGCGAACGAAGACCTGGCCCGGCGCGAACGGCTCGCCGGTTCCGGCGCGATATCCAAGGAAGAAGTGCAACATGCGCGCGACGCGGCACGCAGCGCCCAGTCGGGACTGGTTGCCGCGCAGCAGGAACTCGCCGCCAACCGCGCGCGGGTTGACCGTACCACGGTTGAAAACCATCCGGACGTCAGGAATGCCGCCGCCCGGGTGCACGATGCCTACCTGACGTACGCGCGCACCGCGCTGCCCGCGCCGGTATCGGGCTACGTCGCGAAACGCAGCGTGCAGCTCGGCCAGCGTGTGAGCCCGGGCACGCCCCTGATGGCGGTGGTCCCGCTCGACCAGGTGTGGATTGACGCCAATTTCAAGGAAGCGCAACTGGCCGGGATGCGCGCCGGGCAGCCGGTGAAGGTCACCGCCGACATCTACGGCGGCAAGGTGGTGTACCACGGGCGCGTCGCGGGCTTCGGCGCCGGGACCGGCGCCGCGTTCGCGCTGCTGCCGGCACAGAACGCCACCGGCAACTGGATCAAGATCGTGCAGCGCGTGCCCGTGCGCATCGCGCTCGACCCGCAGGAGCTGTCGGATCACCCGCTGCAGATCGGGCTCTCGATGCAGGCGGAAGTGGACACGCGCGAGCGCGGCGGCAGCCGCCTGCCGGAGATCGCGCAAGGCACGGTGTACTCCACCGACGTGTTCAGTTCGATCGAGGAACGCGCCGACGCGCGCGTGAAGGCGGTCATCGCAGCGAACGAAGGCGCGGCCGTTCCGCGTAGCGTAGGAAGCGCTGTGAGCGACAAGGATACGCGTCCCCGGAACCTTGCGCGTTTCGATCATCGCGCGCGTCCGGCCGGAACGGTCATCGCGCGGTAGCGAACGCTGACGGATACCGCCATGGCGAATCCGACTCAAGCTTCGGGGCCCGCTGCGCCGCTCACGGGCGGCACGCTGGTCGCGGGCACCATCGCGCTGTCGCTGGCGACGTTCATGAACGTGCTCGACATCTCGATTGCGAACGTGTCGATTCCCGCGATGGCCGGCGATCTCGGCGTGTCGCCCGACCAGGCGACCTGGGTCATCACTTCATTCGGCGTCGCCAACGCGATCTCGCTGCCGCTCACCGGCTGGCTCACGCAGCGCTTCGGGCAGGTGCGCCTGTTCATGGCGTCCGTGCTGCTGTTCGTCGTTGCGTCGCTGCTGTGCGGCTTCGCGCCGTCGCTGGAGTGGCTGATCCTGTTCCGGGTCGTGCAGGGCGCAGTGGCCGGACCGATGATCCCGTTGTCGCAGTCGCTGCTGCTGTCGAGCTATCCGAAGGAAAAGGCCGGCATGGCGATGGCCATGTGGGCGATCACGACGATGGTCGCGCCGGTGGTGGGGCCGCTGCTCGGCGGGGCGATCACCGACAATATCGCCTGGCCGTGGATCTTCTACATCAACATCCCGGTCGGCATCCTGGCCGCCGCGGTGACCTGGATGATCTACCGCAAGCGCGAGACCCCCACGCGGCGGCTGCCGATCGACGCAGTCGGCCTCGGGCTGCTGGTGGCCTGGGTGGGCGCGCTGCAGTTCATGCTCGACAAGGGCAAGGACCTCGACTGGTTCCACAGCGGCCAGATCGTGATCCTCGCTATCGTGGCCGCTGCCGGCTTCGCGCTGTTCCTGGTGTGGGAGCTCACGGAAAAGCATCCCGTGGTGGACCTGCGCCTGTTCGGGCAGCGCAATTTCTGGACCGGCACGGTCGCGATCTCGCTCGGCTACGGGGTGTATTTCGGCAATCTCGTGCTGCTGCCGCTGTGGTTGCAGCAGTACATGGGCTACACGGCCACGCTGGCGGGCATGGTGCTGGCGCCGGTCGGCCTGCTCGCGATCCTGCTGACGCCGGTGGTGGGGCGGACCCTGAACAAGGTGGATCCACGGATCTTCGCCACGGCGTCGTTTGTCGTATTCGCGCTGGTGCTGTACATGCGCGCGCACTTCAATACCGACGCCGATTTCGACACGCTGATGGTGCCGACTCTGATACAAGGCGCGGCGATGGCGCTGTTTTTCGTGCCGCTCATCACCATGGCCATGTCCGGCCTGACGCCGGAGCGCATCCCCGGTGCCTCGGGCCTGATCAACTTCGTCCGCATCACGGCGGGCTCGTTCGGCACCTCGATCACGACCACGTGGTGGGACCGGCGCGCGAGCCTGCACCACGCGCAGCTGACCGAGCACATCACGTCGTTCGACTCGTCATCGGGGATTGCAAATCTTCAAGCGCAGGGGTTCAGCCCAGAGCAGAGCCACGCGCTGCTCAACCGCCTGGTGGACCAGCAGGCGTTCATGCTGTCGTTCAACGATATTTTCTACGTCTCGGCCGCCATCATGCTGGCGCTGATTGCGGTGGTGTGGCTCGCGCGCCCCGTAAACGGCAAGGCGGGCGCGGATGCGGCGGCGGGAGCCCACTAACTCCAAGGGAAAAGGGGAAAGTGAAAAGGAGGGTTCCGCAGTGCGGGAGACCCTCCTCATCACGAGTGCTACTTGGCTTTCTTCAGCTTCTCCGTCTTCTTATAGGCCTGAATCAGGCGCTTCTTGGCCAATTGCTTGATACGTCTTCTCCGCACCATCTGATTGTGACCCGTTTGACTACGACCACTCATACCTACCTCCCGCTGTTGAACGGTTGAAAAGGGCGTCAGTTTGCCCGGTTTTTTCGTTCTTGTCCTGCTTCGCGACCTTTGGTGACCAGTGGCTAATGTAGCCAGACGATAGACGACGGACCGGCCGTTTGCCCGTTCGCCGTCCGCGGCGTCGAGATTCACTATTCTCAACACTTCGTGCCCGCGCGTCGTCCAAGATACGGACCGGGGCGGCCCCATGGCGATCGTGCTATAAATCCCAACCGATGCCGTCGGCAGCAGACGTCATCGCGCAGCACCACATCAAGCGCTACCGAATCGTCACCGGAGGGGGTCGGACCATGCGCGGTTTCGTCATGAATGCTTTAGCCGGCGTCGCCGTTGCATCTGCTTCGGTATTCGCCGCGTTGCCCGCGGCCGCCCAGTGGAGCCCGAGCCGCAATATCGAAATCATCGCTCCCGCCGCGGCCGGCAGCGCGATGGACAATATGAGCCGGCTCCTGCAGCGGGTCATGCAGGAAAAAAAGTTCACGACCTCGACCATCACGGTGGCCAACCGGTCGGGCGCGGGCAATGCCGTGGGGTTCAACTATCTCGCGTCGCATGCCGGCGACGCGCATTTCGTTCTCGTCACGCCGCTCACTCTCATTTCGAACCGGATCACCGGCGGCAATCCGCTCAACTACGAGGATTTCACGCCGCTGGCGATGCTCGCCAACGAGTATCCCGGGTTCGTCGTTCTGCCGGATTCGCCGATCAAGTCCGGCCGCGACCTGGTCGAGCGTCTGAAGAAAGACCCCGAGTCGGTCAGCATGGGACTGGCGACCGGCCTGGGCAACGCGAGCCACATCACCGTGTCCCTGGTCGGCAAGACCGGCGGCGTCGACATCAAGCGCTTCAAGATCGCCGTGTTCAACGCCGGCAGCGAGTCGGTCAGGGCGGTGATGGGCGGCCATATCGATCTCGCGCTGACGGGAACCGGCGCGCTCGGGCCGCACGTGACGGCAGGGCGCCTGCGGGTCATTGCCGTGGCATCGCCGCAGCGCCTCAAGGGCGAGTTGTCTCAAGTCCCGACGTGGCGCGAGCAGGGGGTCGACGTGGTATTCAGCAACTGGCGCGCCCTGATCGGTCCGCGCGGGATGAGCGCGGAGCAGATTGCCTACTGGGAGGCGATGCTCACCCGGGCCACGTCCCAGGAGGAGTGGATTGCTCAGCTCGACAAGACCGGGCTGCAGCCCGGGTTCGTGGGCAGCGACGCCACCCGCAAGATGTTCGTCCAGGCAGACGTGCAGCTGCGCGCGACCCTCACCGAGCTCGGGCTGGCGAAATAGGGAGACCTGTGGTGAATTCGGTGAGTTCCAGGCTTCCGCTTTCCGGCGTCGTGGTTCTCGACGTGACGCTTGCGCGCGCGGGCCCGACCTGTTCGAGGCACCTCGCGGACTGGGGCGCGGACGTGATCCGCGTCGAGCCGCCCGTGTCCCATGGGGAAGATGTCGTCGGCCGGCGCAACGGCCCGGATTTCCAGAATCTCCATCGCAACAAGCGCGCGATCCACATTGACCTCAAATCGGACGCGGGGCACGCGGTGTTCGCGAAACTGGCCAAGCGCGCCGACGTCCTGGTCGAAAACATGCGGCCGCAGGTCAAGAGCCGCCTGAAGATCGCCTACGAGGACGTCAAAGCGATCAATCCGAAGATCGTCTACGGCAGCATCAGCGGCTTCGGGCAGGACGGCCCCTACGCCACGCGCGGCGGGGTGGACCAGATCGCGCAGGGCATGGGCGGGCTGATGTCCATCACCGGCATCCCCGGCCACGGCCCGGTGCGCGTGGGCATCCCGATCAACGACCTGGTCGCCGGCACCATGCTGTCGCTCGCCATCATGATGGCCTTGTTCGACCGGGAGCGCACGGGCGAAGGCCGGTGGGTGCATACGAGCCTCCTCGAGTCCCAGATTTTCATGCTCGACTTCCAGGCGGCCCGTTACCTGGTGAAAGGCGAGGTGGCCAAGCAGGAAGGCAACGATCACCCGCTGATGACGCCGATCGGGCTGTACCCCACGCAGGACGGGTTCATCAATATGTCGGCCAGCTGGGGACGCTTGTGGGAGCGGTTGTGCGACGTCATCGGCAAGCCGGAGTGGAAAGAGAAGCAGGAATGGTCAACGATGCCCGGCCGCACCAAGGACCGCGCGAACCTGACTGCGGCGCTCAGTGAAGTGCTGCGGCAACACCCCTCCGCTTACTGGTTTGAGAAGTTCGAGGAGGTGGGCATTCCTTCGGGCCCCATGTACACCATAGACCAGGTTTTCGCCGATCCGCAGGTGCAGCATCTCGGCATTGCCCTGCCGACAAAGTCATCCCTCTACGGCGACACGCGCCTGGTGGGGTCGGCGATGAATTTTGCCGGCGCGAAGAAAGAGATCCGTAGCCAGACGCCCGATCCGGGCGCGCACACCGACGAGGTGATGCAGTGGCTCGGTTACTCGCAGGAAGAGATTAAAAAGCTCAGGGCCAGCGGTGCGATCGCGCCACCCGCTGCATGACCCGCGGAAACCGCGCAGGATTTAGCGGATATTGCGCAAACCTGCCCGCTCGACGGTACGGGTCCATCGAGCCTGCTCCAATTTCAGGTGGGCAATGAGCTGCTCCGGCGTGCCCGGGCTGGCTTCGGCGCCGTCGTTGGTGAGATGCGCGGCCAGGTCGGGATCCTGGATTGCGTCGACAAAGGCCTTATTGAGCCGGGTGACGCGGGCGCGGGGCGTGCCGGCCGGCGCGAGGACGGCGTACCACTGGGTCACTTCGAATCCGGGCAGGCCGGATTCCGCTACAGTCGGCACCTCCGGCGCCGCCATCGCGCGCTTGGCGCTTGTAACGGCCAGCGCCCGGAGGCGGTTGGCTCTGACGTGCGGCTGCGCCGACACGATGGTCGCGAACGTAAACTGCAGGCGTCCGCCAATCAGGTCGGGGTAAACGGGGCCGGTACCCTTGTAAGGTATATGGACGGCGTCGATCTGCGCCTGTTCCTTGAACAGCTCGCCCGCGAGATGGGTCAGGCTGCCGGTGCCGGCCGAACCGAAGTTCAGCTTGCCGGGGTTGGCCTTGGCGTGAGCGATCAGCTCGGACACCGATTTTACGTTGAGTGACATGGTCGCCGCCAGCAGGTAGGGCTGGCTCACCAGTTGCGCCACGGGCAGGAACTCGCGCAAGGGGTCGGGCGTGCCGGACACGATAGGCTGGATGACGTTGCTCGAGCTGATCATCGCCAGCGTGTAGCCGTCCGGCGCCGCCTGCTTGGCGACGTTGATGGCGATCAGGCCGCCGCCGCCGGGACGGGTATCCACGATCAGGTTGATGCCGAGTGTGGTCGCCATCTTGGGCGCCATCGCGCGCGCGATCGTCTCCTGCCCACCGCCGGGCGCCACGCCCAGGACCAGGCGTATCGGCCGCTCGGGGAAGTTCTGCGCCGCGCCAGGCAGGGACAGCGAGCAGAACAAGACTGCTGCAAAGAGTTTCCCGGTCGTGGACATGGTTCTCCTCCTCTTGTTGCGTCTGGCCCCGGCGCGCAGCGTCGACTATTTCGACAGCCGGTTGGCCAGCTTCATCAGCTTGTCGTTCGTAACGGTCGCGGCATCCAGCATGCCGTGAACGGCCTTGTCCTCGCGGACGTGTTTTTTCCGCCGGGCGTCGATCATCTGCCGGACTCGCTGCGGAGCCGTTCCGCCGTAGCCGTTTCTCGCTTTGACGAATTCGCGGGGATCGAGCGCCTTCTGGATCTCGCCGGTGTTCATGCCCGTGGGCTTGCCCGTGATCTCGCGCGCTGCCTCGTCGAGCAGCGTCTGATCCACGTCCTGGTAGCCGAGCTCGCGCTCGGCCGCCAGGCGCACCAGCCGGCCCATGATGTGGTGCGCCGTCCTGAACGAGAGGCCGCGCTCGACCAGCGTGTCCGCCAGCGCGACCGCGGTGGTGAAGCCGTCTCCCGCGCGCTCCAGCATGCGCTCGCGGTTGACGATGAGCGTCCTCACGAGGGGGGTGAGGAGCGCCACCATGTCCGCCGTGCGGTTGACGGCGTTGTCGGCGATCTTGGGACCGGTGAGCTTGATGTCGAACGCCGTGCCACCGGTGTCGCCTTTGAAGATTTCCAGGGTCGCGGCGTAAGCGCCCGAGATTTCCCCCGTCCGCGCCCGGATCATCTCGAGGGAGTAGGGGTTCTTTTTCTGCGGCATGATGCTGCTGCTCGCCGCGAACGCGCCGTCGAGCTCGACCAGCCTGAATTCGTAGCTGCACCAGATGTAGAGATCGGTCGCGAAGCGCACGACGTTGCTCATCAGGATGCCGGTGGCGGCGAGCACTTCGGGCAGCCAGTCGTAGTTGTGGGCCGCGTCTTTCGCGTTTTCCACGACGTCCGAGAAGCCCAGGAGCTCGCCGACGCGCTGGCGGTCGAGCGGCCACGAGGTGCCGGCGGATGCCGCCGCCCCCAGCGGCGACATGTTGGTCGTTTCGTACGCGCTGAGCAGGCGCCGCAGGTCGCGGCCGAGCACGTCGTGAAATGCCAGCAGGTAATGACCGAATGTGGCGACCTGGGCCGGCTGCAGGTGGGTGTACGCGGGCATGACCGCGTCGGCCGTGTCTTCCGCCTTGTCGAGAACGATCTCCTGCAATTTCAGCACCAGCGGAATGATGCGGGAGAGGTTCTTGCGCACCTTCAGCCTCATCAGCGCCGCGATCAGGTCGATGCGGCTGCGGCCGATGTGCATCTTGCCGCCGGCGTCGGGACCAGCGTGCTCGATGACGTAAGCTTCGACGTTGAAGAAGAGGTCGCCCTTGACCGGGTCAAACGGGAAATCGCCCTTGCGCTGATCGAGGCGCTTGAGCGCCTTGAGGATCTTCGCGGCGTCGCGCTTCGAGATGATGCCCTGCTCGCGCAGCATGATCGTGTGCGCGAGGTTGCAGCGGATCATCGCCCGCACGTTCTCGTCGTCGATGTCCGCGTAGGGGGTCCAGACGTATTCGAGCATCTCGGGGGACTGCGCCTTGCCGAGGCGCGCCTTGGATACTTCCGCGAATCCCGTCTTGCCGCCTTTCCGGGCGGGTTTTCTCGTGTCACGCACTGGTGCTTGCTCCTTTGCAGAACAATTGATTGGGGGGGCGCCCGTCCGTGCCGGCGGGGGTGCTATGCCTTGCCCGGCGCGACGAACGCCGCCGTGATCTCCCGCGGCGTGGACTTGCCATCGAGGCCGGCGACGAGGTCGATGACATTCTTAATGGACTGCGCGGGCAAGTCGCCGGCGACCGTGTCGCGGAAGAGGTCGCTGATCTCGTTCCACGCCATCGGACGGTGCGGGCTGCCGCGCGGGTGGTCCACCTTCGCTTCGAGCGTGCGGCCGTCGGCGAGCTTGAGCGTCACGCGGGAGGGCACTTCTTCCGTGTTGGTCTTCGCTTCGATTTCCGCATCCACCACGCAGCGCACGCGCATGGACAGGGCGCGCACAGCCGGGTCGGCAATGAGGTTGTCGTAGTCCGCCGGCGTGACGCCGGCGGCCGGACCGCGCACGCGCCCCAGCGCGAGCGCCATTGCCAGGCTGAAGGGCACGCTCAGCATGGCGCTTTGCATATCCTTCGGGTCGTTCTGGGTGAGCATGCCCTGGATGACTTTCGGGATGCCGACCTCCGCGTCCACGATTTGCTCGGGCGTGAGCTGGTGCTCGCTCGCGAGCGCGAGGCCGGCATCGTTGGTCGCCTGCAGTCGTCCCGCGCCGGCGTGCACCTTCGTGCTCACTTCCATCAGCCGGTAGCCGCGCCCCAGGTCGTCGGTGACGCGGGACGGGTTGGGCTTGTCGGAGAACGCTTTGAAAAAGCCGGCTTCCTTGCCTTCGAGGATGTCGCGCGGGCCCCAGACATTGTCCTGCGTGAGCAGCGCCGAAATCACGCCGCATTCGGCGGCTTTGCCGGCATTGATGCGCTTGATGACCGATCCCGACTTGTAGAACTGCGCGAGGCCGCCCGCATAGGTGCAGGCCGCTCCCAGAGCGCCCGCCATGTCTTCCGCCTTGAAGCGCAGGATCTTGGCTACCGCGAGCGCCGCGCCCAACGGGCCGACGGTTGCCGTGGCAAGGAATCCCTTCTGGAATAACTGCGGCTGCACGGCAAGACCGATGCGCAGCGCGGCCTCGTAGCCGACGATCGCTGCTTCCAGCAACGCGCGGCCGCTGGCGTTTTCCCGCTCCGCGACTGCAATGGCCGCCGGCAGTACCGATGCGCCCGAGTGGTGCATCGAGCCGACGTGCGTGTCGTCGAGATCGCAGGCATGCGCGAAGGAACCGTTCACGAACGCAGCGCGCGCGGGATCCATACGATCGCCGTAGAACAAGACCGTGCTGGTCGGGTTCCCGCCGAGCTTGAGCGCGTACCTCCGCGCGTCCTTGCTCCATGGCAGCTTGGCGCCGACGGCGACGACCCGCAGCAGGTCGAGTACCAGCGCCTTCATTCTTTCCACGACCGCCGGCGGCGCATCCTCCAGCTTGAAATTCGCCGCCCACTCGGCAAGGTACGCAGTGGTCTTTTCGCTGCTGACTGAACTCAAATTTCTGCTCCTGTGAATCCGAAGGATGAGGGATGAGGGATGAGGGATGAGGGATGAGGGATGAGGGATGAGGGATGAGGGATGAGGGATGAGGAGATCAGGATCAAGTTACAAGGTTCAAGGTACTACCCCTTGTCCCTTACTCCTTGTGGCTTGCACCGGAGGTTCCCCGTCGCCCGTGTCTTGTCACTTTGCCGCTGGCGCTCTTCAATGCTGCAAATCCTGTCCATTTCGATTGCGGTGACTCCCGGCTCGCGGACCGTGTTTTCCCATAGGCTGAAAATTTTCTCTGCTGCTCGCATGCAATTGTCGCCAAATGACGACGGAACAGCATCGATTTGTTGAATAGATATTGACCGATCGGGATTCCGGAAGTAACGTCCTTCAAGCAAAAATAAAACGTTGGAGGCAGTACCGTGGAAAATAATGGTCAGATACAGACCGACCGGTTTTTCAAGTGTCTGAAGTGCGGCCACGTCACCAAGGTCTCCAAGGATCCTCCCAAGTGCGAGCGCTGCAACACGGGCTCCGGAGTCATCTCCGAGATTTCATCGCAAGTACCGTCGGCGACAAGCTCGGAGACCATTACCAAACGCACCTGAGAAACGAGCCAGAGTAATTCCTGCAATGCGCGACTTCGCTGCTTGCTGAATTCAAAGTTGGCTCAGTCCGGTCTCCTGGTGATATCGTCAAAAAGCTCGTCCACCGAGTAGCGCTTCGGGATGAGTTTTTGCTGGTGGACATAATTGATAGCGATGTCGAGGTCGCGGCGCATTTTTTCCAGGCCGATGGGGGTCATGTCGATCTCGCCGGGTGCGGGCGGGGGAGCGAGGCGCTTGCTCTCCTTGAGCAGCCGGTAGACCTCGCGCACCGCGTCGGGGCTGGATTTGGAAACCGTGTTCTTGACCACCACCATATGGTTGATCTGGATCGTGCCGTTGCGGGCGTGCCATTCCCTGGCGGCTTTCTCCGGATCCGGGATGAGGCGTTTCAGGCGCGGATCTTTCAGTGTCTTGTCGCCGAGCACGACGGCGTCGAGTTCTCCGTCGTACAGCATCGAGAGCTGGTCGCGACCTGCGGGCGCGCGCTGGACGTTGGGCGGGTCCTTGAACTCGGCCACGTGCGCTTCTTCGGACGTCACCCATTTCACGGTGTCGATGTCGAGCCCGTAGTCGTTCATGAGAATGCCGCGCAGCCACATCGTTGTCGTCACCGAATAGGAACGGATGCCGACGCGCTTGCCCTTCAGGTCGCCGGGTTTGAGCTCGCCGCGCTCGCCGTTGTAGACGAGAAACGGGTGCTGGAAGCGGCTGAGTACCACCACCGGCAGCAGCGTGTACGGCTTGCCGTGTGCCTTGGCCATCAGGTAGGTGACGATCGCCATCTCCGCGACATCGAACTCGAGATCCCGCACCACGCGCTTGAACGCGACGAACGCCATCGGGATGTCGGCGATGTCGAGGACGACGCTGGGCGATTTGATCTCGCCTTTCTTGAGCGCCAGCGTGGTGGCGTGGTCGCCAAGCAACGTCTTCAAATGGATCGGTGTAGGTGGCATGAGATCGTTTTCTCGCATAAGGCGAAAAGGGAAAAGGGGAAAGAGGAAAGGGTTTTTCGTCACCCTTAATCGTCACTCGTATCTCGTCACGGGTTACAGGCCTTCAACGATCCGCAAGTCCCGCACCGCGCCGTCGCCGAGCGCCTTGAGCGCGGCCTGATAGCCGGGGCTGTCGTGGGTGGCGATCGCTTTCGCGACGCTCTCGAACTCGATGACCACGACGCGCTCCATGGCGCCATGCTCGAACACTTTCGCCGGGTCGCCGCGTACCAGGAATTTCGCGCCGGACGCTTCCATCACCGGCCCGGCCAGCTTGCGGTAAGCATCCACTTTCGCCTGGTCTTTGACGGAGCGAAACATATTGATCCAGTATCCCTTGGCCATCTCGAGTCTCCTTTTCTGGGTAATGCGTGATAAGTGATAGGTGATGAGTGCTTTCAGTTCGGCCGGATGTTCGCCGTTTTCACGATGGTGGCCGCGACCTTGGCCTGCGCCTTGACGTAGGCGTCGAATCGCTCGGGCGTCATCACGACGATTTCCGCGCCGAGCCGGGTCAGCCGCTCACGTACTTCGGTGCTCTGCATGGCCTTGACCGTTTCGTCGTGGAGCTTGCGCACGACGGCGCGAGGAACGCGGGCGGATACGAACAGGCCGACCCAGAACGGGAAGTCCGCGTCCTTGAGGCCGGCTTCGGCCAGCGTCGGCAGCTCCGGCAGTTGCGCCGAACGACGTTCGGCGCTCAGCACGAGGGCCTGGATCCGGCCGTCGCGGATCTGGCCGAGCGCGGTCGAGAGCGGAACGACGGACCAGTCGATGCGCCCGGAGATGATCTCGACCAGGACTTCGGGCGAGCCTTTGTAGGGCACCTGCACCGCGTTGAGGCCCGCGCGCATCCGGAACAGCTCGGCGCTCAGGTGCGTGCCGGTGCCACTGCCGCCGGTCCCGTAGCTGTATGCGCCCGGCTTCGCGCGCGCGGCATCGAGCAGGTCGCGCAAGCTTTTCCATCCGCGCTGCGGCGGCACGATCACCACGTTGGGCAGGACCGCGATTGGGCCGATGCCCGAGAAGTCGCGCAACATATCGAACGCGAGCCCGGAATAGGTGAACGGGGCGATCACCTGCGCGGAGGTGTTGACGAGTGCGACATGCCCGTCGGCCTCGGAGCCGAGCACGATGCCGGCGGCCAGGGTGCCGCCGGCGCCGGCACGATTGTCCACCACCACCGTCTGCCCCACGGATTTACCGAGCGGATCGGCGATGGCACGCGCATAGATGTCGGTCGGGCTGCCGGGCGTGCTGGACGCGACCAGCCGGATCGGCTTGCTCGGAAATCGCTGCGCGGCCAGATCCGGCGCGAGCAACACGGCGGGCAGCAGCAGTGCGGCCAGTACGGGCTTCATGCGTGGTAGTTTCCCCGGCGGAACGGTCCTGGAGCGACCCCGCTATTTTGCCCGTGGAGCGCCGGTCACGCGAGTCCGGCGCCGGGGTATTATCAAGGTCATCGCCATCCCGCCGGTTCCAGCAAGTGGACCATGCTGCATAGCACCGATCGCATCCTCACGACTCACACCGGCAGCCTGCCCAGGCCGCAGCCGCTGCTGGAGATGTACGGCCGCCGCTCACGCGGCGAGCCGGTAGACGCGGACGCCATAGCCGTCGCCGGGCGTGAGGCGATGCGCGCCGCTGTCCAGCGCCAGGTCGAGACCGGCATCGACGTCGGCAACAACGGCGAGCAGCAGCGCGAGGGTTTTTTTCTGTACGTCCAGCATCGCATGACCGGTTTCGGCGGCAGCTGGAAGCGCTGGCCGCGCGCGGACGTGGAGCGCTATCCCGCGTTCAAGGAGATGCACGAGTCGCGCAACGCGGCCAACGTCGGCGTAAGCAGCCTGGTGCCGCCGCGCGTCACGGGTCCGGTGCGCTACCGCGACCCGGGCGAAGCGGAGACCGAGCCGCGCGAGCTGAAAGAAGCGCTGGCGGGGCTGAAAACCGGATTTGCCGAAGCGTTCATGTCGGCGCCTTCGCCCGGCATTCTCGCCTCCGCGTGCAAGAACGAGCATTACGCCAGCGACGAGGCGTACGTCGAGGCGCTGGCCGAGGCCCTCCGGGTCGAGTACGAGGCCGTGGCGCGCGCCGGGCTGATCCTGCAAGTGGACTGCCCCGATCTCGCGCTGGAGCGGCACCGTTCCTACCAGGGCCGGCCGGAGCGCGAGTTTCTCGGCTTCGTCGAGCGCGTGGTCGCGGCGATTAACCGCGCGCTGCGCAACGTGCCGCGGGAGCAGACCCGCATGCACGTCTGCTGGGGTAATTACGAGGGGCCGCACGACTGCGACGTGCCGCTCGAGACGATCTGGCCGGTGATCCAGAAAATGAACGTGGGCGGCTTCGTGCTGCCGTTCGCCAACGCGCGCCACGCGCACGAGTTCAAGGTGCTCGGCAAGCTGCCGCTCGCGAAGGACCAGGTCATCGTCGCGGGGGTGATCGACACCCTGACCAATTTCGTCGAGCACCCGGAGGTCGTCGCGGACCGCCTGGAGCGTGTCGCGAAGGTCGTCGGTGATCCCCATCGCGTGCTGGCCGGCACCGACTGCGGCTTCGATTCGACCGCGGGACAGGGGCGGGTCGCGGAGGATGTTGCCTGGGCGAAGCTCAGCGCGCTGGTTGAGGGCGCGCGCATCGCGTCGGTGCGGCTGATGTGATTCCAGTGACTAGTGACCAATGAATTGATTGACTCGACCTTCGGAATGTCCGGATGCTGAGTATCTTCTTATCGACGTTTGCCTTTTTCATTTCGAGTTACTTCATCAAGCGCTACCTGGAGAACTCGGGGATCCCGAAAGGCCCCACCCGCGGCGCACTGATTTTCTCGATCGCACTGGCGATTGCCTACGTCGTGGCGCTGGCGGTGGATCGCCTGACTTCATGAGCGGCGACCGATTTCCGGCTTGCGTTTGCCCCGTTACGGTCTAACTTCAAAGAACTCCCGCAACATGAATTCCTCCAGCCCGGCGTTGTCGCGGGTTCGGGAGGAGAGGGTGACGCTGCGCCCCAGGTAGCGTGAATCCCAGTTGAACTCCACCGGCTCGTAGGCGCGGATGATCGAGATCATCTTGCGCACGACCGCGATGCGGATGTCGCCGTTGCCGCCCCTCTCGACCTCGACCAGCTGCTTCACGCGGCGGCGCATGTCCGGCTGCCAGCCAACAAAAGTGAACTCGGCGTAGTCATAGCCCAGGCGCTCGATCGTGAACACGCCGCCGCTGCGCGAGGGGTCGTAACCGAAAGTGAGCTGGCGCTGCGAGGCGAGGTTGGCCGCGGCGGTTCGGTTGGCGCGTGAACTGTCGCTTTCGACCCGCGGCGACGGAGCTTCCGCGGCCGCAGGTTCGGCTCGGTCGCGGCGCCGCGCCTCGACATAGGCCATCAGGTCGCCGGCGGTAACGGCAGGGGCCGGCGTAGTGACGGGCGGTGCGGGCGGGGGAGACGAGACGCCGGGCGCCGGCTGCTCCAGCGCGACGACGGGCGGGGGTGTGCGCGACCGGACCCGGGGCACCGGCGCTGGCGAAGGTGCGAGCGGGGTTGCCGAAGGTGGACTGAACGGGGGCGCCAGCCGTACCGTCAGCCGCGTTTCTTTTTCAGCCTTGTCGGATGGCTCGAATAATGGCGGGCGCAGCTGCGGAAGTTCCAGGAGCACCGCGGCATGGAAAAGCACGGACGCCACGACCGCTACCCGGATGGGGGGCGCTGCCAGGGGGTCCCGCCGGCTGTAGATTGCGTCGCTCAAGGTGGTGTTTGGACAACGGCAGACGGAATCCTATCCGAGGAAGGGGCGGAGTTCCAAAAACGGAAGGCGGAAAGAAGAGATCAGCTCGCCCGGTCGCGGAATGACGAAAACCGGCTCGACCAACGACTAACGAATCAGGGAACGGCGGGAAGGGCCGTGCTGCTTTTTCCCTTGAGATACTGCTCTTTCAGCTTTTGAACGGCGGCGAGGTAGTCGCCCATGCTGGTTTGATTGTTGCAGTATTGATTCGACAGCTTCTGGTAGGCGGCGATGTAGGCTTCGTCGGTCATCATGATGCGTTTCCGGGCGCAATGGAGCTGCTATGCACTATACGCGTACATGGGAGAAAAGCCTCATTTATTCACTGCTGGAGGAGACCTTCCGCCGGGCCGGAAGGATGAGGGAGTGAGCCGGAGTTTCGAATAATGTGCCTGCGCACGTTAGAGCCGGCGAACGCCCGGCACGATGCAGCGGGCCTGGCTAGTATCACCCCCGCAGTGCGGGAGACTCGTCACCCGTCACTCATCAGTTTTCTTTAGTTTGGCTTTGAGCGCGCTTAGCACCTTCGCGCCGGCATGCCCGGTTACGGGCAGCCCCGTCGACGCCTGGAACACCTTGATGGCGTCGCGCGTGCGCTGGCCGATGATGCCGTCGGCCGCGCCGATGTCATAGCCGCGCTCGGCCAGGAGTTGCTGAAGCTCGCGCCGCTCGGCGCGCGCCAATCCGGGATCGTCGGTGGGCCAGGCGATGCGGATCGGGCCGGCGCCGCGCAGGCGGTCGGAAAGCAGCGCGATCGCAAGCGCGTAGGACTCGGCGTTGTTGTAGGAAAAAATCGCATCGTAGTTCCGGAACACGATGAACGCCGGGCCGCCCGCGCCGGCGGGCAGGATGAGCGCCGCGCGTCCGCTACCCGCGAGCGCCGATCCATCGAGCCGCCGAATGCCGAAGCGCGTCCAGTGCGTCAGCGCGCCACGGTTGCGCCGTCCGGAGGGGCCGCGATAGTTGGCCGGCAGCCGCACCTCGTAACCCCATGGCTGATCGCGCACCCAGCCCGCGTCCCTCAGATAGTTTGCCGCCGACGCGAGCGCATCGGGTACCGAGCCGACGATGTCGCGGTGGCCGTCGCCGTCGAAATCCACCGCCAGCCGCTGGAACGTGGAAGGCATGAACTGGGTGTGGCCGAACGCCCCGGACCACGAGCCGGTGAGGTGTTCGGGCGGCACGTCGCCGCTTTGCAGAATGCGCAGCGTCGCCATCAATTCGCCGCGAAAAAACTTCTGACGGCTGCCGAAGCACGACACGGTCGCCAGCGAGCGCACCAGGGGACGCCCGCCCATATTGCGTCCGTAGTCGGTTTCGACACCCCAGACAGCAACGACGGTATGGCGGTCCACGCCGAATTTCTGCTCCACGCCCGCCAGCGCCTCCGCCCACTCGGCGAGCTTGGTCTTGCCGTCGGCAACGCGCTGCTCGTCCACCAGGCTGGCCAGGTAATCCCAGATCGGCGTCGTGAACTCGGGCTGGTTGCCCATCGAGTTGAGCACGCCTTGATCGGGCTCGACGCCGGCCATGGCCTTGTCGAAGGTCTGCGCGCTGATGCCGTTCGACCTCGCTTCGCCGCGCAGCGCTTTGACGCACGAACTGAAATCCGTCGCGGGCGTCTCCCGCGCGCAGGAGACGGCAAGGAGCAGGACGAGTGCCCTGGCGAGGGCGTGCCGCGTGTCGCGTGTTAATGGGTTCAGGGTCAAGGATCCCGTTGATGGTTCCAACTATTAGACCACCAACCCTGCATTTTTATCTTGCGACTCGCGCCCGATTTTTTCCGCCGGCCATGGCGCGCGCCGCCTAGAACCGCCACCCGAACGCAACCCGGGTCATGTGGCTGTCGGTGAAATTCACGTGCGGATCGCTCGCGATGCGGGCGAAGTAGCGCCCAAAATCGTAGGTCAGCGTCACGCCCGTGCCGCGCAGCTTTGCACTGGCGGGGTCGGAGTCGGGGCGTCCCTCCTTGTAGAAGATATCCACCGTCCAGCGGGTCTCGCTGTCGGGCTTTATGCGCGCTACCAGGTGCGTCACGCGCTGCCCGGTGTCGAGCCGGTCGTCGCGGACCTGGAACAGCGTAAGCGTGGTCTTCAACAGCGCGCGCGTGCCGACGCCGAACGTCACCGCGTCGTTGGGATCGAAGTTGAGGTTGAAGTAGTCCTTGAGGTTGGTGCGCCCCCAGCCGAGCAGGCCGAAGTTCCGATCGCCGATTTCCGCGGTCACGCTGCCGCCCCAGAAGCCGCGCGTTGCGTACTGCACCGACGGCACCACCCGGCCGAACGCCACGTCGGCGGTGTAGTCGTAACCCAGTCGCAGCTGCTGGAATTCTTCCTGCTGGCGGTAGAAGCCGACCCAGGCGTTTTGCTGACCGAGCGTGCCGCGCAGGTTGAGGTCCCAGGCCGAAGGCTGGTTGCTGGTGTGGTAGTAGGTCGGCGTGAACTTCCAGGCGATCTGTTCCTCCTGGACCGGCGCTTCGCGCGCCATCGCGTCGTCGCGGCCCTCCGCCGCCCACGCCGGAATCGTGCAGGCGAGCAGCAGCACGAAGAATCCGGCGAACAGGTTACGGGCCATTCCCTATTAAACAGTGACTGGTGCCTTGTGACTAGATTCTCCGCTGCGCGGGAAATACATCACTCGTCACCCGTCACTCATCACGCCTTTACTCGAAGAGCAGGTTGGGCACACCGAGCTGCAGCAGCAATCCCAGTTCGTCGCCGAAGCACCAGCTGTCCTTGAACTTGCCGCTGGCGAAGCGCGCGATCTCGACCGCGGGCACGCCGACACGCTTGCCAGTGGCCGCCAGGCCGTAGAGCGGCGACTGGTGGGCACCGTTCAGGTAGAACCGCGCCCACACCTGGTCGCCGTCGGCGACGAGTCGATCGATCGGGTCGCGCCGCTCGGAAATCGCCGTGCGCAGTGTCTCGCCACCCTTGCCGCGGGCGACACCGAAATCGTGGAGGTGCTGGAACGCTTCGCGCCGGCGCTGGTAATCCGGCGCCTTGTCCGCGGCGGCGGGCGTGGACGAGCGCGAGCGCGCCACGATCGCCTTGTGGCGGTCGTGCTGCGTCGCGGGCGACGTCGCGCCGAAGCGCTGCGCCAGCGTGTCGGCGCTTTCGCCGGGCTCCATCGCCGGCGGGGCGATGATGCGCCCGTCCTTGCGTGCCGGCATGCGCGCGCCGAGCTGTCGCAGTAACTCCGCCTCGTCCATCATGAACCAGCCTTCGACCATCTGGCCGTTGACGATGCGCAGCAGCGCGATCTCGTAGACATTGATCTTCCTGCCGGTGGCGGGGATGCCGAAGAGGTTGCCCTGGTGCGTGGCATTGAGGCGGAACAGCAGGCCCACCGTGTCATCTTCGGCGACGACCTGCTCGATGATATCCACGCGATCGGGGAAAGCGGTGCGCAAATACATGCCGGGCTCCGGCCAGCCCTGGTCGCGCGCGTTGCTGGCGAGGTGGAAATTGCCGCCGCGTATGCGGTTGTAGTTGGGCGCCAGCACTTCCTTCTCGACCTGCGGCATCTCCTTCGTGCCCTGCGACTTTTTGAAGCGCAGCGCGACGGCCTTGTTGCGTTCCAGCTCGGCTTTATCGCTCATGGTGCTTGCAGTCTTCAGCGTAATCATTCATGGAACGTCCGCCAGGCGGAAGACAGTCACCTTGTGGCTGCCGCCGGCGGCGCGTTCCCTGGCGGTGGCGCGGATGATGCCATAGATGACGCCGCGGTCGCTGCGATCCCAGGCGATGCCCTGGCCGCGGATGTTCATCGGGATCGTCTCGACCAGTTCGAGCACGGAGCCCGCGTTGGGCAGCCGCATCTTGTAGAGCTCCGCGGGGTCGTGGCCGCTGAGGTACAGGAAGCCGTCCGGGCCCCACGATCCGCCCGAATTGCTCATATTTTCGAATTTCTCCAGCAGCGCCTTGGGCATAACCCACGACGAAACGTAATTGAAGTCAGCGGTGAACTGGACCATCTGCGTCATCGGCTTGTGCCCGTAAGGGGTCTTGTCAGGCCCGTACGGCACGTCGTAGTTGGCAAAAGTCATCCACCAGTGCCCGTTGTAGAAATCCACCCAGGTGAGCGAGCCCCAGTTGATGCCGAAGCTATGGTTGCCGACGTGCAGCATCGTCGCCGCGTCCCAGATCTCGAGCGAGCTCGTCATCGGCCAGTCGGGGTAGTTGGAGTGCGCACAGAAGATCTTGCCGTCCATCAGCAGGGCGCTGTCGAGGTGCAGGATCGGGCCTTCCTTGGGACCCTGCCACTTGCCGGCGAGCTTGCCGGTCTTCTTGTCGTACTTGGCGATGGTCTGGTTGTCCACCGCGTAGAAGTAGCGGTCGTCCACGCCGACGCCCTGGTTCGCTTCGGGAACATTGAATTCCCCGATCTGTTTCAGCGCAGACGCGCCAAAGACGGGGGCGACAGCGGACAGCAGGAATGCCGCGAGCAGGGCGGCGAGCGATGTTTTCATGTGATGACTCCCAGTTGCCGAAACCGTCAGCGCTTATTGGCGGGCGCATCCAGCCGCCACAGTTGCGCGTGCCAGCGCACGGCGATAATGAGGGTGAACGTGATGCCGATCGCGCAGTAGAGCGTCGCGGTATTCGGATAGCCGATGGCGGCGATCAGCGGGGCGGAGAGCAGCAGCCCCGGCAGGTTGCCGTAGAGCGCCAGCATGCGGATGCCCATGATGCGGCCGCGGAACTGTTCGTCGGAATTTCGCAACAGCATGGCCGTCGCCGGCACCATGCCGAGGCTTTGCATGAAGCCCGTGAGCACGAGCACCGGTATGCCGATCTCGGGGCCGGGCGCGCGCGCGAACACGAGAAGCATCGAATACCAGGCAATGCTGAAAATGATCATCATGCGCGCCGGCGGGACCCTGTGCGCGAAGCGGCTCAACACGATCGAGCCCGCCAGCGCGCCGCTCGCCGCGCCCGCAACCATGTATCCGAGCGTGGTCTGGTCGGACAGGTAAACATTTTTCGCGACGACTGGCAGCAGATTGTTGAACAGCGGAAACGCCGTCAGGTTGAGCAGGAAGGCCAGCAGTATCGCCGCGCGCAGGTGCGGCGTCTTCCAGACGTACCCGATTCCCTCCTTGAGGTCGCGCCACGGGGAAGGACGCGCGGACTCGTTACCGGCGGAGCCGGCCGTTTGCGGGGAGCGCGTCAGGGCCCCCGCCGCACTGACCCGGCCTTCCACTGATGCGTCGCGGGGGCGCGCGGCCAGGTTGAGATGGCCAGCGGGCGGGTGACGCACGGCGCGCGCGCTGCCGGCCTTGAGGGTCAGCAGAATGCTGATGACGTAGAAGGTGGAGACCACGAGATAGGCCGGCCCCATGCCGAGCGTTGCCACCAGCCCCGCACCGGTGAGCGCGCCGGCGATACGCGCGGAGTCCTGGGTGGTGCGCTGGATGCCCATTGCGCCGACCAGCCGGTCGGACGGCATGGTCTCGCCGACCAGCGCTGAGCGCATTCCATTGTCCGAAGGACGCACGAGGCCGACAACCGCCGTCACCGCCAGTACCAACTCGGGGACAAGGATGCCCAGGAAGGCGAAGGTCATCAGGGTCATCGCGCAGGTCGCGTAGACGGAGCGCATGAGGGAGAGCAGGTTGCGGTGGCCGATACGGTCGCCCATCACGCCGAACATCGGCGAGAGCAGGGTGCCGACATAGAGCAGCGACGCGAACAGGGTCAACATGAATACGGAACGGGTTTCGACCAGGACGTACCAGCCGAGGATCAGCGTTTCCATCTCGAAGGCCCACGACGTCGCCAGGTCGGCCGGCCACTGGAAGCGGAAAGCGCGGACGCTGAACGGCGCGAGCGCCGAGACGCGGGGCGTCGCGCTCACGCTGACCCGGCGTCAGTGATGAGTAATGGGTGATGGGTGATGAGTGCCGCGTACATCTTATTGTTGTCCTCCGCCCTGGTTCTTATTGTATGACGACACAAGACGGACGGCAGACAGGCCGAAACCGGTGGCCAGGGACCGGCGACTAATGACTGGAATTCCCGCTGCGCGGAAGCGCCATCAGTCGTGAAGGCGCGCGGCGACGCGGCGGCGGGAGAACAAACCGCCGGAGCCGAGTATCGCTGCGTTCAACCAGAATACCGCGGCCAGCCCCGCTCCCGAAGCGATCGTGCCGAACAGGACGGGGGCGACCAGGCGCGTCAGGTTGTCCACGGTCTGCCGCAAGCCCATCGCCTCGCCGGAGCTGCCTTCCTTCGAGCGTGTGAACATCAACATCATGGTGATTGGCGCGGAGCAGCCCATGCCCAGCCCGATTGAGAAAGAGGCCAGCGCGAGCAGGGAGGCGTTGTGAAACAGCGGCACCAGCACGAAGGAGAATCCCGCCAGGACGAACGCGTAGCCGAGCACCTTGTGCTCGCCGGACTTCGAGATCAGCCCCGGGAGAAAAATGCGTGCCGTAAACGTCGCCACGGAGTACGCAGCGAGCACGATACCGATCGCGGACGGCGACAACCCGGCCTCGTGCGCGTAGACCGGCATGTAGAACTGAAACAGATCGGTCGCGACCTGCGCTACGCTGCTCGCCGCCAGCACGGGCCAGATGCCCGGCGCCGACAGCGCGTGCCACAGGTTGCCTGCGGGTCGGTGCTCGCCGCTGCCGGGCGGCAGCCCGCCGCCGCGCAGCGCCAGCATCGAGATCGGCACCAGCGCGATTGCGACGACGATGAGACAGGCCCAGTCATAACCGGCGTGGTCGATGGAGAAGCCGGCGATCAACGGCCCGGCAAACGCGGCGAGCGATCCCGCCAGCGTGTAGTTGCTGAAGTTCTTCGCGTGCCGTTCCGGCGGGCTCAGGAGCCCGACCAGGTTCTGGAGCGAGACGTTGCAGAACGTCATCGAGAGCCCGGTCAGCGTGCCGGCGATGAAGATGGTCGCCAAGCTGGGAAGAAAGTAAGGCAGCAACATGCCGCTCGCGCTGCCCGCAATGCCGAGCAGCAGCAGCCAGCGCGCGCCGAAACGGTCGGTCCAGCGGCCGCTCGCCCACGAAAACAGGATGGGAATCACGCTGAAGGACGCAGCCAGCATGCCGATGGTGAACGGGGATGCGCCCAGCTTGAGCGCGTAGAGCGTGATCAACACGCGGCCCGCGCGCACGCTGGACATGTTGAACAACGCCAGCGCGATGACGAACCTAACGGGCATGAAATGCTAAGGCGAAAGGCGGAGGGGAGGAAAGATGAAGGCTGAATTTTAACAGCTAAGACGCGCAGCGAACGGATTTTCTGCTTAACAATTTGTAATCTTTCCTTCCTCCTTCCTCCTTCCTCCTTCCGCCTTGCTGTTCAGGCGGGTTCCATGCCTTTCTTGCGAATGACTGGCGCCGCGGCGGGAGAAGTGAGGAACTGGACCAGCGCCCTGGCCGCGTTCGGCGCCTGCGCGCGGGCGTGCAGTCCGGCGGCGAAGATCGTGATCTCCTGGATGTCCGGCGGCAGCGGCCCGACCAGTTCGATGCCGGGAACCGGAAGCAGCTCGCTGATTTGCTGGAACGCGATCTCTGCCTCGCCGCGCGCGACGACTCCACCGGACGGATGGCCCTGGGTCTGGGTGACCTTGTGTTTGATCTGGTCGGCGATGCCCATGCGCTGGAACAGACCGACGAGGTAAAGGCCGCTGGGCCCGGTGGAGTAGGCGATGCCCTTCGCCGCCAGCACGGCGCGCTTCACGGCCTCGCCCGAACTGATGTCGGGCTTGCGAGCTCCGGCTTTGACCGCCACGCCGATTCCCGATTTCACAAGATCGGTGCGCTCGGTGACGATGCCGGCTTTCCTGAGCTCGTCGAGTGAAGTGGCCGAGAGAATCACGAGGTCCACGGTCTCGCCGCCCTTGAGCCGGCTCATCATTTGCACGCTCGCGACCCACAGGCTCTCCACCTGGTGACCGGACGCGCGCTCGAATTGCGGCAGCAGTTCGAGGTAGGCCTCCTTGAAGGCGGCGGACAGCATGACTTTGATGTCAGACATATCGTTTTCTATCGTGATGAGTAATGAGTGATGCGTCTCCCGCGTAGCGGCCAGTCCAGTCACCAGTCACGAGTAGCGAGTCACGCGCGTCAGCGAAGCAGCGCAATGGCCCAGGGGATTGCGATTGCGCCAATGACGCCGTGCAGGCCCATTGCGAGGCCGGCGTAGGCGCCGGCTTCGGGATTGACGCTGAAGGCGCGCGAAGTGCCGATGCCGTGGGCGGCGATGCCGATCGCGAAGCCGCGCTGCCACCACTCGCGGATGCGCAAGGCGTCGAGCACGTAGCGGCCGAGCGCGGCGCCGAGGATGCCGGTGGTGACGGTGAACACGGCGGTCAGGGTGGGGGAGACGCCGATGCGCTCCGCGATGCCCATGCCGATGGGGGCCGTTAGCGACTTCGCGTACATTGCGCCGACGATGGTTTCATCCGCGCCCAGCAGCCGGGCGATCACCACGGCGGTCACGATGGAGGTCACGCCGCCGCCGAGGAGCGCCGCGGAGAGCGGCAGCCAGCGCCCGCGCAGCGATGGCAACCCCTTGTAAATCGGCACCGCCAGCGACACCGTCGCCGTGCCAAGCAGGAAGTGCACGAACTGCGCGCCCTCGAAGTATTTGGCATAGGGCATGTCGAGCGCGCTGATGGCGATCGAGATCAGCGTGACGGCGATCAGCACCGGGTTGGCGAGGGGGTTGAGGTGCGAGCGCTCGTAGATCATGACGCCGATCTGGTACGCCGTGAGCGTGAGGATCAGCGCGAGCAGCGGGCTGCCGGATAGGTAGACCCAGATCTCGTGGATGTTGGGGAGATCAGCCCGCATCGGATTTCTTCCGGGTCAGCGCCTTGGCGATCAGCGCCGACACCGCGATCGTGGCGATCACGCTGACCAGCAGCGCCACGGCGATCGCCACCGCCTGCCGCTGCAGGTGCGGCAGGAACATCACCACTCCCACCGCCGCCGGCACGAACAGCAAACCCAGGTAGCGCATGAACGCGGAGGACACCAGCTCGACGCCCTCGTGCACCCGGCCGCTCCAGGTCAGGAACGCGAGCAGCAGCACCAGCCCGATCACCGGGCCGGGCACGAGCGGCAGCAGGAAATGCCCGATGGCCTCCCCGAGACCCTGGAACAGCAGGATAAGCACCAATCCTTCGATCACTTCGTTCTCTCAGGGGTGATGAGTGATGGGTGATGAGTCTCCCGCGGAGCGGGGTTCTAGTCACCAGTCACTTGGCGGCAAAGCCGTAGAGCACTTCAGGATTCGCGACGAGGATGCGATTGCGCGTCTTCTCGTCCATCGCCCATTCGGCCAGCAGGTCGAAGAGCAGGGCGTCGTCCGGCTTCTTGTTCTGGTCGGATTCGGTCGGGTGCGGCCAGTCGCTGCCCCACACCAGCCGCTCCGGCGCTGCCTTCGCGAAGGCCTGCGCAACTTTCGTCGCATCGGGATACTTCGGCGGACCGATTTGCGTGTTGAGGTACGCGCCGGCCAGCTTGACCCAGGTGCGGCCCTTGTCGATCAGCCCGAGGATGACCTGGTACGCCGGATGAGCGATCCCGACCGCGGGCGGGAAACGGCCCATGTGGTCGATCACGATCTGGCATGGCAGGCGCCGCAGCAGGTCGGCATTCTCCGCGATCATGTCTCCGGGCATGTGCAGCTGCACATGCCAGCCGAGCGCTGCGATGCGCTGCCCGAGAGGCTCAACCATATCGAGCGAGGTGACGGCGGTCGCGGGGTCGCCGAGCGAGAAGCGGATCCCGCGTATCCCGCCGGCGTCGAGCTTTTTCAGTTCGGCGTCCGTGATCGTCGGGTGCAGCACCGCGACACCGCGCGCGTTTGACCCGAGCTGGGCAATTGCGTCGACGGTCACCTGGTTGTCCGTCATGTGGTTGCGCGGCTGCACGATCACGACGCGCGACGTGCCGATACGTTTCTGCAGCAGCCGGTACTCCGACACGGCGGCACGGGATACGGGCGACCTCGAGGGAAGCTGCGGGAAGCGCGAGTCATAGATGTGCATATGACAATCCGCCGCGTTGACCGGCGCCGCATGCTTCGGTTTGCCGGTGCCGGAGGAATTCGGCACGGCTTGTTGCGCATCGTTACTCATCACTTATCACCTATCACTTGTCACTGCTTCGTCAGAAAGCTCTTTACCGCACTGACGAAGCCGGCGGGATTGTCGAGCGTGACGTGGTGGTCGCAATGCGGAACCTCGGTGAACTGGACCTGTGGGCAGCGCGCTGTCACCTCGGCGAGGACCTGGGGGCTGATGCGCTGGCTGCGCTCGGCCTTGATCAGCAGCGCCGGGACGCGGATGTGGCTCCATCGCGGCAGGCCGTCCGTAGTCTCGCGAGTTGCGTACACTTTGCGATCGAACTTGTGCCGCCAGGTGCCGTCGGGGAATTGGCGCGCGCTGTTCTGCGCCAGGTGACGCAGCACTTCCGGTGCCGCCGACGTGCCGGCCGGGCGCAGGCGAAAGCGCGCGAGGAATTCCTCGCGCGTGGCGTAATTACTGCCTTTCCGCGAGCCGACATCGCGCAGCGACGCAACGCGCTCCTCGGTCATCTTCACGGTCGAATCGACGATGATGAGCTTGCCGGCGCGTCCGGGATAAGTCGCCGCATACTCGAGCGATACGGTGCCGCCCATCGAATGGCCGATCAGCACGAAATTCCGGAGATCAAGCTTTTCCGCGAACTCGGCCAGGTCCGCCGCAAAGCGACGATAGGAGTAGTCCGGCGGGTTCGCCCACTGGCTGTCGCCGTGGCCGCGCTGATCGAGCCCCAGCACGTGGTAGTCCGCGGTGAAGGCGCCGGCGACGAAGTCGAACCAGTGCGCGTGCGCCGCGCCGCCGTGTACGCACAGCATCACGGGTTTCCCCGTGGTGCCATAGTCCTGGTAGTGCAGCTTCAGGCCGGCGACTTCGACGAAGTTGCTTTCGTACGGCGCGGGCTCCAGGCCATCTCCACGAGGGCTACTCACATGGGTCTTGGTGTGTCCGCTCATAAGGGTGACGAATAAGGGTGACGATTACAGGTGACGAATAAGGGTGACGAAAGACGGCTCGAAGCGGGCCTCGTCACCCGCATCTCGTCAGGGCGCGCTAAGCTTTCGGCGCGACCGTCAGCCCCACCACGTTGTTCTTTGCGATGAGCTTCGCGACCAGGCCGGTGGCCTTCGCGTCCTCGATGAACTCGCGCAGGTACTTCGCGGCAGCGGAGCGGCCCTTCGGCACGCCGGCCGCTTGCTGGACCGATGTGAAGTTGCCGTCGAGGATACGGGAGCCCGGCAGGTCTTTCTGGTTCTTCAGCAGCCCGGGTCTCAGGCCCGCCATCGCATTGAGCTTGTCCGAGACAAAGCGCTTGAACACGTCGTCGCCGCGAGCGCGTACCAGTTCGGCGTGTTTCAGGTGCCGGGTCAGGTAGAGGTCGTAGGCGCTCCGGTCCGATATCGCGATGCGGGCGCCGGGCCGGTCCACGTCGGCGATGGCCTTGATCGGCGAGCCGGGCGGGACGAGATAGGTGGCTTCGATCTCGACGTAGGCCGCTGTGAAATCGATCTCGTTCGCGCGCTGCAACTCGGCGCCGATAAAGCCGACGTCCCACACGCCGGTCTTGGCCGCGTCGGCGACCGCGCCGGGGTTGGGGAAGGGCACGAGCTCGACAGGGACGCCGAGTCGCTTGGCGAGTTCCGTTCCCATGTCCGCCGCGAGGCCCCTGGGCTTGCCGGTCGCGGCGTCGGTCGCGGTCAGCAGGAAGTTGCTCATGTTGAGGCCCACGCGCAGCTTGCCGGTCGGCGCGAATTCGGAACGCACAGCGGGAGAAACGTCAGCCATAAGTCACCTTTGATGTTGTGATTTCTCGAACAGCGACATTCTAAACCCCACCCCGGTCGCGGGTGACGCGATGTGGACTCCGAAGTGGATCCCAGTGGCGCAGTGCGTCGTCGGCAGGGTCCCGCGTCGACAGCGCGACTTGCAATTCCAGCCGGAACGGCACCCATGATAGAGTAAATCAAAAATGACGCGACGCGGATGGAGGAGAAATGACGGCGAGGGGACGCGTTCAATCCGAAATCTCATGGCGACGCAGGCTGCCTGTGGCGGCAGCGCTCGCGCTGTGTCCCGCCGTCGCATCCGCGCAGGATGCGCCGGCTATTCCGCGGTTCGTGCGCATCGTTGTCGCCAGCGTGCCCGCGACGGGCCCGGATTTCATTGCGCGCCTGATCGCGCCGAAGCTGGGCGAAACCTGGCGCGTGAACGTGGTCGTGGACAACCGGCCCGGCTCCAATGGTATTGTCGGCTCGCAGTTCGTCGCCCAGGCTGCGCCCGACGGTTCCGTGCTGATCATGGGTAACGCCGGCACCCACGCGATCAACGCAGCGCTGTACAAGAAGCTGGAGTACGACCCGGTGAGCGACTTCGCCGCCATCAGCGAGATTGCTGCGACACCGCTGGCGCTGGTCATCCATCCGTCGGTTCCGGCGAAGTCCGTCAGGGAGCTGATCGCGCTGGCCAGGAAATCCCCCGGCAAGCTCAACGTCGCGATTGCAGGCGCAGCGGGAGAGCTCATGGGCAATGCGCTGAAGCTCCAGGCAAAGATCGAGATGAAGAACATCCCGTACAAGGGTGGCTCGCAGGCCGCCCTTGCCGTGCTGTCGGGCGAGGCGGACATGGTGTTCACGTCCTACGTCGTCATCCAGCCGCATGTCGAGACCGGCAAGCTGCGGGTGCTCGGTGTCAGCAGCGCCCAGCGCATGCCGCAGATTCCCAAGGTGCCGACGATCGCGGAGAACGGCCTCGATGGCTACGAGCACGAGCAGTGGTATGCGCTGTTCGGGCCGGCGAAGATGCCGCCCGCGCTGGTGCAGGCGATGTACCGTGAAATTGCGCGCGCCGTGAACGCGCCGGAGACCCGCGAACGCCTGGTCGCCACCGGCCATCGCGTCATCGCGGGGACCCCGCAACAGCTCGCCGACAAAGTCCGCCGGGAAATCCAGAAGACCCGCGATATCATCCAGGCGTCGGGGATGCAGCAGAACTAGCAGACCTGCCCGGGTGATCAGGAGAAGGATGACCAATAGGGCGGAAGTCGGCAAGCGGGAGGCGGAAGTGACCTGGAATCGATTCACGATCCACGCGGCACGATTCACGTTGCTGGCATTAGCGTGCGCGGCAGCGCAGGCACAGGAGAAGCCGGGAGATTATCCGAAGAAGCCGATCCGGATCGTGATCGGCATCGCGCCCGCGGGCGGGCTCGACTTGACGACGCGCGTCGGCGCGCAGAAGTTGAGCGAGCGCTGGGGCCAGTCCATCATCGTGGACAATCGTCCCGGCGGCGGCACGGTGGTCGCGATGGACATGGTGG
>Ga0137409_10001158_pt1 | contig 28621 bp, 24 predicted proteins | sample CZODoug1_16funga_FD_122059 | JGI IMG/M metagenome (GOLD analysis project Ga0137409, IMG submission 122059) | Vadose zone soil fungal communities from Angelo Coast Range Reserve, California, USA - CZODoug1_16fungal (Hybrid Assembly) | ecosystem: Environmental > Terrestrial > Soil > Vadose zone...
AGCGTCTCGCAATCAGCTGGAAGTTTCATGCGCTTCAACGTCGCGATGATGGAGGATCCCAAAATCTTCCGCGTTCTCCAAAGCGCAATGACCGAATGCGCCGCCGGCATCGTGAAATCGGGCCGCGGCGGCAGGGGTAGCAGCGTCGGTGCGTCAACTTCGACGGGGTACTGAACTAAAATGTGCACGTACTACGCACCTTCAAAGCGTCGTGATGATGGCCCGGAGATCGAAGCGATCCAGAGATTCTGGTGGGGCCATTCTCCGCTTCCGCTTAGCGCGACTCCTTCAACCGATGTCGATGGGCAATCTGCTTCGCCCGATTGCCACAGGTCGCCATGCTGCACCATCGACGCGAACGACCTCGTGTGCGGTCGGCAAACATCAGCGTGCAGGTTGCCGCCTCGCATGCTTTCACGTCCGAGAGGTCTTCCTCAGCGAGGAACCGCGCCAGTGCTTCGCCAATCGGGAGGAGGAGCGATTCCGGCGATCGCCAGCGCCGTGCTCTCTGAAAGTCAAGTGCGGTAGTCTTTCCGTGCTTATGCGCCACTAACTGTCCGAACCCTTCATCGCGGGCAAGTAGTCGATTCAGCGGTTCGAGATCGGCGAGATCCGCGGCCTTCAGCGGCTTGCCTCTGTGCTCGCGGATGAATGTCCTAAACCATTCGCGCAGACTCCGCGCTTGCGCTGCAACGCGGTCGATTTCCCCCGGCTTTGCTTGTTTGCGCATCGCATCGAGTATGTCAGCAGGCACAAGATCTGCTTGCTCCAACCACGCCAACAGCCCCTGGCCATCGCTAATCCAGTCAATTTCGGTGTCGACCGGGGTCGCGATGGAGTTCAAGAAATTCAGCCCCGCCGAATCAGCGATGAATATGGCAGGGGATCTCTGAGACATGCGAACTACCTCTATGGCATTGCAGCATAACCGCCTTAAATACATTTGACAAGTTACGCTCGCATGCATAACCTCTCTAAAAGCTTTAAGACGGTTATGTCATGCCAGTCGGCACAAGCGCAAGGCAGACAACGTTCAGGTCGGATCATCAGGAGGAGCGAGAATGTCCGGAAATGAAGTGAGTGTCGTTCTGGCCCATGGGGCCTGGGCCGACGGGTCGAGTTGGAGCAAGGTGATCGTTGCGCTCCAAGCCAAGGGTGTCACCACGATTGCGGCTCCGTTACCCCTGACTTCCTTGTCGGACGACGTAGCCGCACTGGATCGGGCGTCGGAGCGAGTCGACGGGCAACTCGTGCTCGTCGGTCACGCCTACGCCGGTGCGGTCATCGGATCGACCCGAAATCAGCGGGTCAAATCACTGGTCTATGTCGCAGGCCTTGCGCCCGCGGAAGGCGAGACAGTCGCTGACGTATTTTACCGGACCACCCCGCACCCGCAGGCGCCAAAGCTCGCACCGGACAGCCGTGGGCTCATTTGGCTCCCTGCAGATGCGTTTGCCACGGCATTTGCTCAGAACGCAACCCGTGAGGAGCACGCGTTGTTGTGTGCCGTGCAGCGACCGATCTCCCCAGCCTGCATCAGTGTCGCCGTTGAACGGCCCCTTTGGGAGGACCGCCCGAGTTGGTTTCTCATCGCCGAGCAGGACCGGATGATCGTGCAGGAGACGCAACGGTTCATGGCCGGTCGCATGAAGGCGCGGGTGCATTCGCATCTGGTGGACCATACGCCCATCGTCACCGCACCGGCAGTTGTGGTGGACCTCATTCTGGAGGCGGTCCATGACAAAGAACTCTGACCCACGCGCCTGCGTGAAATCGCCGTCTTTCAATAACCCAGCAGAACCGTTGAAGCGGTTCCGTTTTCAGTGAGGAGAAATGCCATGCCTTCCATTAAATATCGCACCGTTGAAGTTGACGCACTCAAGGTCTTTTATCGAGAGGCGGGAGCGCAAGGCGCTCCTAAGCTGCTGCTCCTGCATGGCTTCCCGAGCGCCGGCCACATGTTCCGGGATTTGATCCCGCTCCTGGCCGATCGTTTCCACGTGATCGCGCCCGACTTGCCGGGCTTCGGTCAGTCGGATATGCCGGCACGAAGTCAATTTAAATACACCTTCGACAACATCGCCCGCCTCATCGACCGATTTACCGAGGTGGTGGGATTCGACCGCTTTGCCCTCTACGTCTTCGATTACGGTGCCCCAACGGGTTTTCGCCTCGCGATGTGGCACCCCGAGCGGATTACCGCCATCATTTCTCAGAACGGTAATGCCTATGAGGAGGGGTTGAGCGACGGCTGGAATCCCATCCGCGCGTATTGGGAAGATCCCTCGGCGGCCAACCGGAACGCCTTACGCGCCTTTCTCGCTCCGGAGACGACGCGCTGGCAGTACACCCATGGTGTACCCGATGCGGCTTGCGTTTCGCCGGACGGCATGGCGCTCGATAACTTCTATCTTGCGCGTGCCGGCGCGGATGAGGTGCAGTTGGATCTATTTGGCGACTACCAAAGCAACGTCTCGCTGTACCCGGCATTCCAAGATTATTTTCGTGCGCACAAGCCGCCGTTCCTGGCGGTCTGGGGTAAACACGATCCGTTCTTTCTGCCGGCTGGCGCGAGCGCATTTAAGCGAGACATTCCGCGTGCGGACGTCCGCTTATTCGATACCGGACACTTCGCGTTGGAAACGCATGCCGAGCCCATCGCACTGGCGATGCGCGAATTTCTCTCCCGCTAAACACCACGAGTCCCTCTGTTGGACTACAGGACATAGCAAATGACGAACTCGGTGGCCATTGTGACGGGTGCCAGTCAGGGTATTGGCCGTTCCACGGCGGTGCGATTGGCACGAGATTTCGGATCCATCGTGCTCGTTGCAAGAAACCGCGTGAAATTGGAGGAGAAGGCGGCCGCTGTCACCGCCGCGGATGCTGCGCCACTCGTCATCGACCTCGATCTGTCGGAGCAGTCGTCTGCAAAAAGCGGTAGTCGAGCGCGCTCTTGCGGCGCCGCTTGTTAGAACGCATAACTCGCACCGACGCTGAAGGTGTAGCGCGGGAACAGCTGATACCCCACCAGGTCGCTGTAGACGGGAAGTTGCGCAAAGCCAAACGCGTTCAGGTTGCCCGCGACCTTTGCGGTCAGGCCCGGGCTCACGTAAGCGACATACCCTGCGGTGGAATAGATGTCGGCCAAAGCACCTTGGTCGACGCTCTTATGGAGTAAATTCATCTGCAGTTGCGGCACCCATTTTGGATTGCCTTCGTAGCGCACCCCAAAGCTCACTGTCGTGCTATTCCCCGGACGATAGTCATTACCGGGTTGATCTTGCTTGCTCTTGACGGCGCTTTGAAACTGAGCGTTGACGAAGCCGGCGAAATCCCCGCTGATGAATTGATGATAGTAGGCTCCCACGATGATATCCGTGCTGCCCGTGCCCGGCTGCAAACTGGCGTCCAAAGGCTCCCCCTGCAGCGGGCCACTTTCGAATTTGACGTCGGTCCCATAGTGGCCCGTCGGGAGCTTCACGCCCAACTGCACCCCGAGATTGCGGGCCGGTAGAAATCCCTGGTAACTGCCGATCAACTTGATATCGCCGAGACTCGAACTTCGCGAATAGCTTAAAGCGGGGAGCGGTTGGGTGGAGTCAAGCTCCCCGTAGGTCGAATGCGTGCGACCTACGTACGGCACGCGCAGCGCAATATCCCAATCGCCGTTCGGGCTGTAATCGAGCCCGACCGTGTAATACCGGTTGAGCGTTTCGCGCTCGAGCTCGTTGCCGTCGGGGACAGTGGCTAACGTGTGAGTGCCGCTGCGCAGTTGATCCTGGTGGATGTAGTCATACTCAAAGCTCAGGCGCCAACCGGGCACGGCTGAATAGCCCATGGCCGCGTCGGCGTTTAGCGTGCAACCACAGCTTGCACAGGCCCAAGTAGCCATGGGGGTAACAGAGAGGCATAAGACCGCGGCACTTAAGCGCTTGATGGAACCGTTCATACGTATTTCCTCGCAACGATCGAAAGGGCTGAGGCTTGCAGTGGAAGCACCGCAAGCCGCTCAGCCGCTGAAATTCAATTCAAGCGAGAGACGGCGGGCCGCGAGGCTGATGAGCGCGTTGGAGGCGCGCGCTCGTTAGAAGGGGTTCGTAAGCGACGACACATGAAGAAGCGATGGGCGTGGGCGGTTCAAAGGGTATGACGTGAGAAATCGGACCGGCGGCCGGCGCGCTTCCAAAAGGACAGTTTGCAAACTCGGCGTGACTTCCCGAGTGATGATGCGCGTAGTGCGCGGGCATTGGGGCGGTAACGGCTGCGGGACAGAACTCCAGCAGAAACGGGGTACCACTTGCCGGCATGAAGCCAACGGGCACATACGCACGAAACAGGAGGATGACCAGCAAGAGGCGGGTCATCAGGTCGCGCCGGCTACTGTCGAAAAGGCGTTGCCGCATGTGCTCGTGGCATCTGATTGTGTGCTTCTGCAGTCTATTCCGCTTCAAGGTCCATGTGGAAGGGGCAATAGAGTGTAGTCAACGTTTAGCATCCCCCGGGGGTTTCGCCGGCAAAACCCCTGTCGGCGCGGTATATCGTATGACATAATCGCTGATCCCCAAACTCACCCAGATAGATCGCCATGAATCGACGGGAGCTTCTCGAAGTGGTTGCTGCGGCTGGGATCGCTACTGCGGGCGCAGCGCAGGCTGCCGACGTTGCGCCACCTGCGGGCGAACACAAATATCACGATCATGCGGCGATGAGTAAATACGGCGATCTCGTCGCGGACACCTCACGGTGCGTGAACACGGGCGAAGCCTGTGTCGCCCATTGTCTGGTCCTGCTCGGAGAGGGTGACAAGGAGCTGGCCGCTTGCGCAAGAACGGTACAGGACACGATTGCGTCTTGCACTGCGCTGCGGCAGATGGCAGCGGCCAATTCTCCGCATGTGGCCAAACTAGCCGGAGTGGTTGGCGACATTTGCAAGGATTGCGAAACGGAGTGCCGCAAGCACGAGAAGAAACATAGCGTGTGCCACGACTGCGCCGAGGCGTGTGCGAAGTGTGCCAAAGAATGCGAGAAGGCGGCGGCAGCCTAGGACGCTAGTTTCACTAGGTCGCTAGTTTCTAGGACGCTAGTTTCGCTAGGACGCTAGTTTCGCTAGGACGCTGGTTTCACCAGTACGCGATCAACCCGCAGGCAATGCAGTTGACATAACGAAGCTGCTTCCAAGGCCGGGCGGCGCCGGCCAGGCATAAAAGCCTCCCTTGGACCTTGATCCAGACATCGGTGCGGTTCTAGCGCGGGATTGTGAGCTATGCACGGCTTGCGCCACGCAATCCATGAACGTTGTCCAGCAATTTGCCGACTCATTGCGAGCAAGCTGTAAGTCCTTACAAGGGATGCGCAAAATGGGGACTGTTCGGCAGGGCTGGCGTCATCTGCGCGAGACTTGGCGTCTGACGCTCCACGGTCTTGTGAAGCACCACGCCGCCCTTAGTGAACGCTTTTCCCCCGGAATCATAGCCCGACTGGTTATCTTCTTCGTGGGAGTAGGAGGGCTGGTGTTGGCCACCAGCTTCGCCGTCGAACACGGCGTATTAGTGGAACGGACGACCCAAATAACGCAGCTCCCGGTACCCTTGGTACCGTCACGGGAGCCTGTCACCATCGTGCCGGACACGATCGTTGAACCAACGAGGGCTGCCACCCCGCCCGAAAGACGGGTAGTGACCTCTGAAGCGCTGTCGCTCGCCACCAATCGCTTCGAAGGCGCCGCTCACGAGCGCATTACGGCAAAGACGGAGCAGACCGAAGCAATCTTTCAGCGGAGCAATGAAGACTTAGATCGCACGGCGAGCATTTTTTTTACCACAGCCGCCTCGATCTCCGGCAAATCGCAACGCAAGGTTTCGGCCGCTCTGAAGGCCCATCAACAGCTCGGCGAATCCCTTGCACTAGAGGCTGATGGTCGCCACGAGATGCTGCTGAAGTACGCCACGCTGCTGGACGGACTGAAAACGAGGAACAAGTCATCCCTCGACAAAGCCTGGAAGATCTTTGGACGAGTGGTGACTCGTCAATCATTGCTGCAGTTGAGCGCCGATCTTGATGTACTTCTTCACCATTCCGCCGCTCTGGATCTGGCGGATGATCTCGAGCCAACGAAAATGGCCGCCTTTCTTAAGGCGGAAACAGCGGTAAAAAAAGATCTCGATGACAATCAAAATGCCTTAACGCGGTCGGAGGGTGCCGCTTGGTACGCGGCCATGCATGCGGAATTCGCCGCGTTAATGGCCATGCGCGAATTAATTACTCACGCCAATGAACAGATTAGCCAGGGCATGCGGGAGTTTGCCCAACAAGCCGCCGACCTGGCCAAGCTGGTGCCGGACAAAGTCGAAAGTCCGATAGCTCCTCGACAAGCGCAGACGAGCGTCCCCGTAGCGCCGGTTAGTATCGCACCGTTGCAGATCGCTCCGATACCCATCTCCAGTGCCATTGCGGCACCGGCGATCGCTGAAACTCAGGCGGCCACGAAGGACCTTCCGCAGAATAACGCGAAGCGCGCTTATATTCGGTGGATAAGTGCAGCGGTCTTGGCACTCTTAGCATATATCGCCATCGGAACTGCGATGAGTATCATACTGCCGGTCCGCCGGCTGGTTCGTGCGGCAGCGCAGCTGGCCCAAGGCGACACTAGCGTGCGAATGCGCCGCGGCGGTCTTAAGGAACTCAATACGGTCGCAGTGGCCTTTAACCTCATGGCTGAGGAGATCTCCGCTGCCAAAGGAGCCGCTCGCAATTATCAGGAGAGCCTCGAACTGAAAGTGACTGAGCGAACGCGTCAATTGCAAGAATTGGCCGAACATGATCCTTTAACGGGTCTTCCTAATCGTCGAGAATTGTTTGTTCTCCTGAATGCCGCGATCCAGCGGGCACAAGCGGAGAGCGAACAAGTCGCAGTGTTCTTTCTCGACGTCGACAATTTTAAATACATCAACGATAGCATGGGCCATGCCTTTGGCGATCGCGTTCTCGTGAGCCTCGCGCGACGTCTTCAAGAGACAACCCTGGGTTTTGGTTTCGCCGCCAGGCTGGGCGGGGACGAATTTACCGTGGTTTTCGAGCACGCGCGGGGTAGCGAAGCTATACGGGCGGCGGGAACGAGCATCGTTCAAGCGTTTCAGAAACCGCTGACGGTCGATGGTCGAGATCTTATCGTCAGCGTGAGCGTCGGGGCGAGCATCTACCCAGAGCATGAGACTCATGCGGAAGGGCTGTTAAAGGCCGCCGATGCAGCGCTATTTCGTGCCAAGGCGATGGGACGTGGCCAGTTATCCGTATTCACCCCCGAGTTGCTGGAGGCGGCCGCCGCAAAATTCACCCTGGAACAGGGTTTGCGTCGCGCCATTGAACGAGGAGAATTTGAGCTTGTATTCCAGCCGGAAATAGGCGTCGAGACGCTCAGGACGTCACTGGTGGAGGCATTGATCCGGTGGCGCACACCCGATGGCAGCCTGCTCCTGCCGGGCGAATTTTTGGCAATTGCCGAAGAGTCCGGTTTGATTATGGAAATCAGTGATTGGGTACTGCGATCCGCGATCGAGGCAGCGGCACATTGGCATCACGGCGCGTGGCCGGACGTCTGCGTTGCCATCAACGTTCTGCCGCGGCAACTCATCGATGCCGGTTTTGTGGAACGGCTACGCGACTTGCTGCGGACGCATCGCCTGCCGAGTCGTTGTATCGAGATCGAGTTAACCGAATCGGTATTGCAGACCGGCCCGGCGACCATTGACGCCCTCAGGCGTCTACGTGCCCACGGAATCGCGATCGCACTGGATGACTTCGGTACGGGATATTCGTCCTTGGCGTCCCTAGAACAGCTGCCGTTGTCGCGCATCAAGCTGGATCGCAGCCTGATCGCAGGAATTGACAATAGTCCGCGCGCGGCGGCCATCGCCAACGCCATCATTGTCATGTGCCAGGGCCTGGGGCTCGACATTACCGCAGAGGGCGTCGAGCGCCCCGAGCAATTTGCGATGTTGGTGAGGCACCGTGGCATGTATATGCAGGGCTATTTGTTGGCGCACCCCACTTCTCGCGACGAGCTTATACCTTTGCTGGAAATAGTGGCCCAGCGGTCTCAACAACTTTTGCTCGAATCGTCTGCGCTAAAAGCCCCAGATGAGATGAATCCATCCAGACCCCGACTTCACGTCGTCTCCGATATCGGATGACACGACCGACCCAAGGTTTTCCCTGAACCTCGATCAGGGCATCCCTGAGTGGGGTACCGAACAGTAAACGGTACCTGCTGCGTGCACGATGCGAGCATGCAAAGACACTCAGTGCACCTCTCACAGCGGCGTCATTCATCGAATCGATCCGCCGCATGCCTATCGCCCCGGCAGGCCCGATTCGCCGCGCGCGAACTCTTCTATTTTTTCGCGGATGAAGTCGTTGGGCGAAGCGCCGCGCCGCTTGACCATTTCCCATCCCTCCTCGTGCGTTGGGATGATGACGCGTCCCGCACACATTCCATCCGCGAGAATCTTGGCGACCTCTTCTTGGCTCTTGACCATCAAATGCCTGCCAGGCCCGCGCATGATGACGTTCTGAGACCATGGCTTCATCCCCTGGGTCGAAGTGGTCATGGTGGGTCCGGGACAGAGGCAACTGACCTGGATTCCCCGCGGAAGGAGCGAGACCGCCATATTCTCCGACATCGACACCAAAGCCGCTTTGGACGCCGCATAGGGAATGCGATTGGTCGCATAGGGATACAACCCCGCGAAGGAAGCGGTATTCACAAGGTATCCTTGACTGCGCGCGATCATCTTCGGGAGGACCACCGCATTCGCACGGACCGCGCCGAAGAAATTGACGGAGAACATTTTTTCCCATTCGGAGGCGGGAAAATCCTCGGGGTTGCCGCTGTGGATGATGCCGGCGTTGTTCATATGGACGTCGAGGACGCCCAAAAACTGCTCGGCCTCACCCACGGCATCATGCACTGAACCCTCACTCATCACGTCGCAGCCTATGCCGGTTGCTTTGCCGCCCGCGGCGATGATCAATTGCGCCGTTTCCTCGGCGCCCGACTTGTCGATATCCGCGACCGCGACGCGGGCACCACGACGGGCAAACTCCAACGCAATGGCACGACCGATATTACGGCCGGCCCCTATGATGAAAGCATTCTTTTTTTCAAATGTGAACATGAGTGTCTTCCCTGCAGTCGATGGGCAATTACTTTGCGGTGCCTGTGGATGCGCGCGTTCGCTACACACCCATTTCCGTGAGCAATGCGGAGGCGCTGGCAACGCCTCGGCGCACGGCGCTGTCGTAGCCTTCTTTCTCGATCAGAGGACCAAGTACTTCCAGGTCGAACACGCCCTTGTATCCTGCATCAAGCACCTCTTGCATCAGGCGACGAATGGGTAATTCACCTTCGCCGATATGCACGCGCCCACCGGGAGGGGGCTTGCCGCCGCCACCGATGATCACATCGCAAATTTGGATCAGGGCGATATGCGGCGCCGCATGCTTCAACACTTCGCGTGCATCGCGCTCCATCCACATGTTGCCGAAATCCACAACGAGCTCGACACCGGTGTGCTCGGCGACATCGATGGCGTCTCGAATCGTATTGACGAATGACGCGTCGGTACGCAGGGACGGCTCAATCGCAAGATGCACGCCGCGTTTCCTGGCATAGGCAACGCTCGGAGCGACCGCCTGCTTGAACAACTCCAATACTTCACGCCAGGGCGCGCCGGTGGTACGGCCCGGCGTGAAATAGATCGAATGTCCACCGGTATCGGCGACCAGGTCGATCATGGAGGCATGGGTTGCGCGAGTCTTGCCCCAGTAATCGGGATTGAGAAGATCGAAGGAGTTGACGATCACCGTGCTTGATTGAATTCCAGCCGCGCGTAGCCGCGAAAATTTCTCGGCGGGATTGTCGGCAATTTTTGAAATGAGCAAGCCGGCATAGCGGACGCCGATATCCCGCCACAGCGCCAGATCTTGCTCGAACGACCAGGTGAAGGTGCTCATCGCATCGATGGATAGCAGCGGATGGGTCATGCCGATGTATTCTCCATTGCCGATTTCAGGGATCGAACTTCCGCCTCCAACCAGCGTGTCTCGCTGAAGTTCTCGCGCGTACTCTGCGTGAGAAGCAGTTCGGTCGCTTGCAGCTTCAGCGCCAAGGCCGCCGTGGACTTCGGTGCCGTCGTCAGCACGGCTTCGGCCAAATGCATGGCTTCGAGCGGGCGTCCGTCACCCAGATACTTGCGAGCGCGCGCAAGCACGGGTTCGGCCCCGCCTGCGAGCTCGACGAGATCGGGAGACACCGCGCGTGGCGGCACGTGGTAGAGCTCGGTGGTGGATTCGTATCGAAACCAACCAAGATGCTCTTCCCAGATGGCCCGCACCATCCAGGGCACTTTGCCGTGCCCCTGACCGACGGCAAGCTCCGGCGGCAACTTGATGCTCTGCATCAATGTCCATAGATCTACGCCGGCATTCATCCCATCCCAGGTGCGATCCCTCACATATTGAGTTGCATCGCGAATACGCGAGAGCTGAGGCTTGATTTCTGCTGCGCCGCGAATGGGATCACCATGACCGGTGATCAGCACTTCAGGATTCAAGTCGATCACGCGTTGCACGCCGTCCAGATACCACTGCACGTAGCGAATCTTATCGCCGCGCAGCGTATAGAGATTAGGGACATGGCCGAACAGCGGGCCAGTCAGATTGCCGGTGAATACCGTGCGCTCTTTCGGCATCCAGACAATGAGCGAGTCGAGTGTTTCTCCACCTCGCGTCGAATATAGTTCAAAACGCCGGCCTCCGAGCTGAAAGCCGTGCGAGTCGATAAAGGTTGTCGTAATGATCGGATCGGGTTGCTGTACAACCGTTTTGGTTTGGTCGCGGCTCCATAAATGGCGCGAGCGGCGCGCCATGACTGGCCGAAGGCCGCCCCAATAGCCGCGAACGTGCGAATAGTTGGCCTGCGCGATCGTCTCGATATCGGGCGCGTTGAAAGTGTGCCAGCCGCCGATATGATCTTCATGACTTTGGGTAAGGATGATCTTCTTGATCGGCTGGCCGCTGACCGCGCACAAGCGGCGATGATTTTCTTCGGCACTGAAACTGATGCCGGTATTGATGAGTACATCACCTTCTGGCGTCAGCACGCGATAGAGGTTGGACACATCTCGCGACATATAGATGTCATCGCCCAGGGCCACTGCATCCTGGCGGCCTTCCCCCGCATTGATGATGAGGGCGTTGAGCGGCTGTTTTTGATCAGCCATTGGTTTTCACCTCGTGACGTACCGGGAACAGGTCAGTGTAAAATCGGAAGCGCTCGCGCAACTCGCCCAAGTTCAAATTGAAGTCCCCCGCCAGATCATAGACGACCCGGCCGGCCCGGCCGCGCTGGTGGTGCGCCATGTAATCCCGTAGGTCCTGCGTGCTCTCGGACGTCGTCCGCAGGCCAGCCGCTTCGAGGACTCTTTGCGCCGAGCCGATGTCGTCCGCGAGAATGTCCTGAAACAGCAGGTCGACGCGGCGATTGTCCGGGATCTTCCGGTAATCCCGGATATAGGCGCGGAGCATCCGCTCGATCCGGTCGACCCAATAGGCGACATGCGCTTCGATATTGGGCTTCTTTTGGTTCGCCAGCACTGCCAGGCCACGCATGGTCAGCACCGACTGCAAGATGGCGAGCGGATCGCGGTGTGTTTGCACAATTAACGCGTCGGGGTAATTGCCGATCAATGCAGGCAACTGCTCGCTGTGCTGGTTGCCTTTCAAAATCCACCGACGGTCGTTCGGAAATTGGAAAGCAATCGCCTTGAGCATGGTGCGGCCATAAGCGTAATGCGGCGTCTGATCGTGCGAAAGATAATAGTCGCGCCAACCCGGAACGTCGCCCATCCACTCCCACTGATAGGTGGAGAAATCGGGGATCTGCAGCTCGTTTTCACCGCAGGCATGGTCCGGCGAATGCTCGTGCAAGGCCTCCATGATTTTGTTGCTTCGCATACGCTCCCAATGCGCGCTCGAGCGGAGCCAGCGCGGATCCTTGCCGTCCGGCCCCGGCTTCTCGCCCGGCGCCGGTGCCGCTTCCGATCCCAGATAGACCGGCAAATAACGCAGCCGGCGGTCGGCCGCGATCAGGTTTTCCAAATGGGTGGTGCCGGAACGCGGCAGCCCGACGATGAAGATCGGCCGATCGATCACGATGTCTTCGATCTGCGGATTGCGCTTGAGAAACTCGCGGTTCTTCAGGCGGTTGGCCGCCGCCTTGACGCAGAAGCCGGCGAACTGCGCCTTGGCCGTGCGCCAGACGTTGGCGCCAGCCTCCACTTCCGCGAGCAGGTGGCCGAGCCGTTCTTCAAAATCGGCAGGGCCAAAATCATCCAACCCGGTTTGCGCGCGCGCAGCCGCGAGCACCCCGGCAACCGACATATCGAGCGTTTCAGCTTCGGCCGCTTCGAGGGCGCGGCGCTTTTCGTCGGGAAGTGTGGGGTTGCGGAATTGCTCGACCCGAAAGGTTTTTGTTCCGACTGCCTCGGCCTCCTGTGCGCTTCTCATCCACGTCGCCCCGTCGCCAGATTCGATTTGCCGGCGTTTGCCATCCAGCCGCCATCGATCTTGACCAGATCGCCGGTGTGGAAGCGCGAAGCGTCGCTCATGAAATACACGCCGACGCCTTCGAAATCCTCTGCCGTGCCGAAGCGTCCCAGTGGATTACGTTCGCGCACTTGGTCACCCATCGGCGTGCCTGGGCCTGTGTCCTTAACGGTGTCACTGATCGTGTAGCCTGGACAAACCGTGTTGCAGCGAATGCCATACTTGCCCATCTCCACCGCAATGCCGCGTGCCATCGCCGCCATGGCGCCCTTGGATGCGTTGTAGTGCTGCATCGCGACGGACCCGGTCAGTGCAGAGAGACTTGCGCAAAAGACGATGGAGCCGCCTGGATCGCCAGCCTCGGCGCGGGCCCGCATATGCCGCGCGCCCTCACGCGCCGTGTAGAAGGCGCCGAATTGGTTGATCTCGATCAGCCGCCGATAGAATTCGCCGGTCATGTCGATGAAGGACTTTGCGGCGTTCATGATGCCGGCATTGGCGATGACGCCATCGACCCGCTTCATTTTCTCGACCGCCTCGGCCATCGAAGCGATCACCGCCGCCTCGTCGGACACATCGACCGCCTGCGACAGCACCTTGGCGCCAAGCGCCCGCAGTTCGGCGGCGGCTTCCTCATTCTTTTCCGCGCGCCGGCCCCAGATAACGACACTCCCGCCAGCCTTTGCGATCCCCCGCGCAAAGCCAAGGCCGATGCCCGAATTGCCGCCGGTAATCACGACGACCTTGCCACTCATGTCCCATGGTAGACGTGACATTGTTTCCCCCCAGCGCGAATCTAATGGTTGATAAGAGAGCACTCTATATCATAACATAGTGTAAGTGCAAGCTCAGTGAGCCGAAAGAGTGTCCTATTTAAACAATATTTCGCTACTAGAGTGTCCTTTGTGTTCGCTCTTTCCCCTAGACTCAACGGCCTCTAGGTATTCGAGATACGCGCGTGAGTACGCCCAAATTGAATTCAACCATCGATGCTGCGGCTTCGCAGTTACGCTCCATCGTGCTTGTCACGGACGAAGGCGCGCTTCTAGGTAGCGAGGAGGCCCTTATATCGAGGCTTGGCGTGTCGCGCGCTACCGTCCGACAGGTTGCTCGACTGCTGGAGCGGGAGGGGTTACTGCGAGTCAGGCGCGGCATCAACGGCGGCTATTTCGCGGCGCGGCCTGATTTACACACCATCGAAACAACAGTCAGCGCCTATCTCGAGATGCTGCACACGGAGCCAGAGGACGTTACCACCATCGCTTCGGCGCTGTGGGTAGAAGTGCTGCGCCGAGCTGCGCGAATTAACTCGGCCGAATCGAAGGCATTAGCGGAGAAGTATTCCGAGGCAGTGAGGGCAGTGCGATCCGACGCTTCCTTCAACGACGTGTTGCTGGTCGAGCAAGAAAGCCGAACGGCCATCTTCGACCTCATCAAAAGCCGTTACATCGAACTCATCTTTCAGATCAATACTGCCTTCGCCAAGGGGCGATTTGCTCCAGGATCCGAGAAAGATGGTACGGACGCCCACCGCGAGTTCGTGCAGGCGTGGCGCAACGCAAAGCTACTCGAGTTCGCGAGCATCGCAGACGGGGACACTGAGCTTGCCAGGATAGCGGCGCGACATGGTCGCAACATCTGGCATCGACGAATCTGGAACCACGATACGCCATAGCTGCTCGGACTTGAGACTTTAGACAGACACTACGGGGAAGGAGAGCGAGCATGAGCCGGTTGGGCGTCGAGCAACTGAGCGCCATGGGGCTAAGGCCCGTGGAATTCGTCAACCTCGTGGCCGATCTCGGCTGCAACTGCATCTCGACGGGACTGGCCGGAATGCCCGGATACACATCCTTCTCGCTGCGTGACGATAAGGCGCTGCGCCGCGAGATGATCGCGGCAATGCGCGACCGTGGCGTTTCTATTTCGCTTGGAGAGGGATGCATAACTCGCCCGGGCCACGATATCCGCGACATGGCAGCCGAGTTCGACATCTTTCAGGAACTCGGCGCCGAACGCATTAACACAGTCAGCATGGACCCCGATCTCGGCCGCAGCCTCGACCAGTTTGGCGTGCTTGCGGAAATGTCGGGCGCGCGCGGCATGGAATCGTCGATCGAGCTCTGCCCGGTTCTTACGATCAACAATCTAGCCAGTGCAGTCGCGGCGGTCCGTCACGTTGGCCGGAAGGATTTTACCTTGCTCCTCGACACCATGCATCTCGGCCGCTCCGGCGCCACGGCGGCCGAAATCGCCGCGCTCGATCCGGCGATGATCGGCTACGTGCAGTTGTGCGACGCGCCGCTGAAGCCCACGAATCCGAATTATATGGATGAAGCGACATTTGATCGGATGGTGCCCGGTGAGGGCGAGCTGCCGCTGCGCGAATATCTCTCGGCTTTGCCTACGGGCGTGGTCGTGAGCCTGGAAGTGCCGTCGCGCACCTTGGCAAAGGCCGGCCTAAGTCTGCGAGACCGCCTGGAACGGTGTGTGAAGGCTGCAAGAGCCTTGCTGAAGCCCTAGCTTTGCAAGCCTTCAAACGGAGCGCGATGCGAGCGATCCGCCTATTTGTGTCCAGCGCTCGTCGGTCATCCAGGTATATTCGAGATAATGGCCTAGAAACGGCCGGGCATCGAGGTAGAGGAAGCGGAGCTTTTCGTTCCCGCCCTCGAGTACGACCGGATATGGCTGGCTGTCCACGCGCGCGCGGAACTCGTCCCAATCCGCCACGCGCATGCAGATATGGTGGAACTGGAGGCCGTCGTCAGCTGGCAGCGCATCGCTGTAGACACGCACAGAGCCCGTGATATCCCTCTAGCATTGCATTTCTCCTCAGATCGAACAACCCGCGCGACATTTCGAAACCTCTCCGCCGCTCTTTCGCTCATCAGGCACATGCCCCGGAGCTTAGAACTTGTCAAGGGAAGCAATAATGTGCATATTACTCCCCTTGCCAAGCGCAAAAGTCAAACATGGAGTGGTTGGCGGCGTAATAATACGGACGTTAGACTTCTTTCAAAGTGGTTGAACGATGGGCGAACCCTCCTTGGGGCCGCCTGGGAGATGCGACGAATGACCTACCGGGCTCCTGATATGGCGCTTCTGCCTCGCTATCCCGTGATCGCCGGCGGCAAGCCGTCCGAGGGCGGCGGGATGTTCGTGCCTCATGTTTATCCCGCGACCGGTCAGGTCACGGCCGAGGTGCGTCTCGCCTCGGTGGCCGATGTCGATGCGGCGGTGGCGGCGGCGCGCAAGGCGGCGCCGGGATGGCGCGCGCTGACGGGCGACAAGCGGCGCGACCTGATGTTCAGGCTCGCGGCGCTGATCGAGCAGAACAGCCGGCAGCTTGCCCAGATCTCGACGATCGAGAACGGTTCGACGATCATGACGACCAGCTATCTCGGCTGGGATGGGTCGCAGAAGTTCCGTTATTTCGGTGGCTGGGCGGACAAGATCCAGGGTCGCACGGTGAGCACCTGGGGCGGCCCCGCGCACGACTATATCGCCTATGAACCCTATGGCGTGATCGGAGCGATCATCCCGTGGAATGGGCCAATGTTCGCGACGACGATGGTGGTTGCGCCGGCGCTCGCGGCGGGCAACTGCATCGTCGTCAAGGCGCCGGAACTCGCTCCCTATTCGGTGATGCGGCTGGGCGAGCTGTTCATCGAGGCTGGCTTCCCCGGCGGCGTGTTCAATGTCGTCACCGGTGGGCCGGACATCGGCGAGGCGATGGTTGCGCATCCCGGCATCGATAAAATCCAGTTCGTCGGCAGCGGGCCGACGGCCAAGAAGGTGCTGCGCAACGCGGCCGAGACGCTGAAGCCATGCGGGCTGGAGCTCGGCGGCAAATCGGCTGTGATCATCTTCGCCGACGCCGATCTTCAGGAAGCGGCCAAGCGCGGCCTGTCCGGCGCGATCAGCGCCAATGGTCAGGGTTGCGTCAACGGCACGCGGCTGCTGGTCGAGCGCCCGATCTACGATCGATATCTTCAGATGCTGAGTGCGATGGCAGGGCATATCTCGATCGGTGATCCGCTCGAACAGTCGACGATCCTGGGCCCGGTCATCTCTCAGGCCGCGCTGACGCGCATCCTCGGCATCGTCACTACCGCGGTGAAGCAGGACGGCTGCCGTCTGGTCGCAGGCGGCGAGCGGCTCGGGGGCGAGCGGGCGGACGGCTTCTTCCTGCCGATCACCATCGTCGCCGACGTCGACAACCACGCCGGCATCGCCCAGCACGAGGTGTTCGGACCGGTGCTGACGGTGACGCCGTTTGACAGCGAGGAAGAAGCGATCGCACTCGCCAATGGCACCGCCTATGGCCTCGGCGGCTATATCCACACGCAGAATCTGCGCCGCGCGCATCATGTCGCGAGCCAACTCGACGCCGGCATGATCCATGTCAATGGATCGGGCGAGGGCATGACGCCGTGCGTGCCGTTCGGCGGCGTGAAGCAGAGCGGTTATGGCCGGCTCGGCGGCGAGGCGGGGCTGCACGAGTTCCTGCGCGTCAAGAATGTCTGGGTGAACCTGGCCAAGCCGGCAGCCGCAGTGACCCTGCTCGAAGGAGAGTCACGATGACTTTTTCAGTCGATCAATTTCGTTTGGACGGCAAGGTGGCCATCGTCACCGGCGCGGGAGGACGCGGGAACAGCATCGGGCGTGCCTACGCCCTGGGTCTCGCCAACGCTGGCGCATCAGTGGTGGTCGCGGACATCAACGGCGAGGGCGCCGCGGCCGTGGCGAATGAGATTGCGGCGAGCGGGGGCAAGGCGATCTTCGCCGCTGTCGACATCACGAATCCGGAGTCGGTCGCCGGCATGGTCAAGACCGCGGCCGATGCGTTCGGCGGGATCGACATACTCGTGAACAATGCGGCGTTGATGGCGGAACTGGGTCAGCTTGCCGCCACGGATATTCCGCTTCACGAGTGGAACCGGATCATGTCCGTGAATGTCACCGGCGCGCTGATCTGCGCGCAGGCGGCGGTCCCCGAGATGCGCAAGCGGGGCGGCGGCCGAATCGTCAATCAGGTCTCGGGCGGCGCGTTTCCGGCGATCTCGATCTACGGGATCAGCAAGCTCGCGCTTGTCGGATTGACGACGACGCTGGCACGCCAGCTCGGACGCGAGCGGATCGCGGTCAACGCGATCGCGCCTGGCAACACCACGAGCGACGCGGGCAAGCTGTTGACGCCCGACGACTCGCCCTTTATCAAGTTCCTCGAGATGAACGTCGCGATGCGCGTGCGCGGCGCGCCAGACGAGCTGGTCGGTACGCTGCTGCTGCTCTGTTCGCAGGCGGGCGCCTGGATCACGGGCCAGGTGATCCATGTCGATGGCGGCTGGGTGCTAAGACCCTGACGACCGGCCCTTGACACCGTATCGTTGAGTCTTCGGTAGAGTTCATCGAAGAAGATGCAGGATCTGCGCTGATGTTTTCTACTCGAATATCCAGGAGGTCGGGTGGCGCCAAAGATCAAGCAGTCGACCAAGACGCGGCGTCTCGTAAGTGCAACGGCGGACAAGATGCGGGACTTGATCCTGGGGCAAGCGCCCGACGCACTGATCGGCTCGCTGCCCGAGCTTGCGCAGATCCTTGGTGTCGGCATCGCCACGGTACAGCAAGCGGCACGCGTGCTCGAACATGAAGGACTTCTCGCCGTTCGCAGGGGTCCGGGCGGCGGCTATTTCGGGCGGCGGCCCGATGCGGCCGCACTCGAGCGGTCGTTGGCGACGTATCTCCGTGACCGGCGTGCCGCCGATTATGAGGCACTCGAGATGATGACGCTGCTTGATTGCGAGTTGATGCCCGCAGCCGCTCACTGCACGGAGGCGCGGTTTCTCGACGGGCTGCGCAGTCTCAAAGGGCGTGTTGATCAATGCCTCGACAGCGAAGGACGGGTCGCTTTTGAGGACGATTTTCACTCGATCATGTTCAAAATGGTCGATCGGCCGCTGATCGAGTTGCTTGCAGAGGTCAGCATGCGCTTCTACCGGAGCCGACCGATTCCGCCGATCTTCGAGGGGGATGAGGGGCTTCGCGCCTGGAGGCAATGGCGCCATCAGATCATCGACGCGATCCTTGCGCGGGATCCCGAACGGGCGCGTTTCGAGGCGGAGCGACACCGGCGCGGCCTGTTACAGAGGATTGCCGCACGTCGCGAGGAAGTACCGCAAAATACTTCTTGAACGCCGCCGTGAAATTGGTGGGTTCGCTGTGTCCCGTGCGTTCCGCAATTTCGCCGAGGGAGAGAGTCGTCGACTCCAACAACTTGAAGGCGATGCGCATTCGCAATTCTGTCTGATGGTCGTGGATGGAGGCGCCGAATTGTTGTTTGAATCCAAAATGCAGCTTGTTGCGACTCATTTTGGTCTGCGCGCATAGCGCCGTCAGGGTAATTGGGGCGGCCGGGTCTCTCTCGATTTGATCGCGGATCCTGTCCAGCCGGTGACGTTCCGAGGGTGTGATGCGAATCGAAGATTTCGTCCGCGGTCGGGCGTTCTGCCAGTCATGGAAGAGCAGGCGTAGCAGATCGAATGAAATAGAGCGCACCGCCAGGTCGCGCCAAGTGCCGGTGCCCTTGATGCTGAAAAAGCGGGCGGCCTCGGCCAACGCTGCCTTCGATGCCGGAAAGTGACCCATCACGGTCTCTTTACGCTCCCAGTGGCTGAGCAGCGCTGCCGGCATCTCATCGCTGCTGAGCCCCAGTGTCGTTCGTAAATACTCCTGGTTGAGGCTGAGCGAACAGTAGCGGTATTCGGTGTTGCTTTTGAAATGCGCGGTCAACGAATCACCGGGGGGCCTGATGATGAACGAACAGCGGGCGGCTTCATCGGCCACCGTGTTGTTGCGGGCCACGTAGCCCGCTTCGCCGGCGAAGGCAATCCGGAAGCGCAGGGTGGTGTCCAGGCTGGTGGCGGTCAGCCGCCAATCCCGCTCGAGGAAGGCATCGGTGATGTGGGCGCAAAAGCCCGGCTCGATCTGATGCACCTCCTCGTATCCGGCAGTGAACAGAACGGGGATGGGGGTGCGACGGTTTAGTACGCGGTGGCCGAGCACGATGTGGTCGATGCCGCCGCTGATCGATGGATCGATCTCCCGGATCGCATCGAGTTTCTCCCATAGATGTGTGTCATTGGCGCTGATGACGACTTTGCGGATCATCCTTGGATCGTAGCCCAATGACGTGACGATCTCATCATAAATATTGCAGAAACTCTATCCTTTAGCAGGCGGGAGTAACGGTAATTCAATACTTTAGGCTGAGCGTGGCGATACGATTTAATCATTCAGAGACGCCTTGATTAACGGCCGCGAACCCGCCGGCGGTACAGTCCAAAAAATGTGGGGGTACGGCCGCCGGAGCGGTAGCCCGGTGAAGGGAGCCAAGATGAGCAACTTGCCCGATTTGCAGCGGCTGATTCAGGCGCATCGGCGGGGCGGTAGCCTCGCCCAGGCGTTCTATCAGGACCCGGCGGTATTCGAGGCCGAAGTCGTCCAGTTTCTGGAAGCCCATTGGATCATCGCCGGGCATGTGGCCGAGATTCCGGAGCGGGGCGACTACTTGCTGTTCAATGCACTGAATGCCTCCGTGATCGTGGTGCGGGGCGCCGATGGCGAGATCAACGCCTTTCACAACGTGTGCCGGCACCGAGGCGCCAAGATTTGCGAGGAGCCAGCCGGCCGGACTGCTCTGTTCCGCTGCCGCTATCACGGGTGGTCGTATCGATTGGACGGTGAATTGGCGGCCTGGCGCCACATGCCGGAAGAACTCGACAAGCGCGACTACGCGCTGCGACGCTGCGGCGTCGCGGTCTTCGACGGCTTGATCCTGGTGAGTCTGAAGCCGCAGGCGGCACCCGATCCTCAGGTGATGCTGCATCACGTCCGTGAATATTGGGCGCGCTTCGATCTGGGTCAGTGCAGGGTGGCCGCGACGCAGGTGTATCGCATCGCCGCCAATTGGAAACTCGCCATCGAGAATAACCTCGAGTGTTATCACTGCCTGCCCAGCCACCTGGAATACACGTCCGTCAACGCCTTCGTCCGCGCGGACGAAAAGATCTCGGAGGGCGTGGTCGAGGCGTTCGCCGCCTATCAGATCGAATGGCGCGCGCGGATGACGGCCGCGAACACGCTCACCGGACGCTCGGAGTTCATTGCCACGGAAGGTCAGGGCTGTCGCGCCGGTACCTGGCCGCTGGCGCCGGGGCATCTCACCGGTTCGCGCGACGGCAAGGCCGTGGCGCCGCTGCTTGGGAAGATTGCTGCGTACGACGAAAGCGTCACTACTGGGTGTTTCGGGTTCCTGTCTTACATGGCGGCCATGTGCGACTACGCCATCGTCGCGACCTATGTTCCGCAGTCCGTCGGCGTCACCGACGTGGTCATGCGTTGGCTGGTGCGGGGCGATGCCGTCGAAGGCACCGACTACGACCTCAAGAGACTGCGCTGGCTATGGGACGAAACCACCCAGCAGGACAAGAGCATCATCGAATTGAACGCGGCCGGCGTCGCATCCCGCGGGTATATGCCGGGACCGTACTCACGGCTGGAGAGCCTGACCGCGGATTTTGTGGATCGCTATCTCGCTCTGATGGCCGCGGGCGCATGACCCCGGTCTCGAGAACTTACGCGGCCTACGTGGTGTTCCTGCTCTTTTTGGCGAACATCGCCAATTACGGGCAACGCATGATGGTCTCGATCCTGCTCCCCGCCATCAAGGCGGACGTCTTGCTCAGCGACGCGCAGCTCGGGATCCTGATGGGCGGAGGGTTTGCATTGATGTACGCCGTGGCCGGCGTGCCGCTGGCACGGTTTGCCGACCGCCACGGGCGGGGGCGGTGGTTGGCGATCGCATTGGTGTTTTGGAGCACCACCACCGCCCTGTTCGGCAGCACCCGCGCGTTCTCGCAAATGCTGGCCGCGCGCATTGCCTTAGGGATCGGCGAGTCCCTGTGCATCCCGACGTCGCACTCGCTGCTCACGGACTATGTGGCACCCGAGAATCGAGCCTTTGCCTTCGGTTTGCATTCGACGGGGGCGGTGGTGGGCGTCACTCTGGCGTTGATCTTAGGAGGGTATCTTGAGGCCAGCATGGGCTGGCGCCATGCCATGGTGCTCGCGGCAGTGCCAGGCATCCTATTGGGGCTCGTCATCGGCGCCACCTTACGCGAGCCGCCGCGAACCGGCGTCACTGCCACACACGCTGATACGAATCTCGTGCCGTTGGGCGAGGTCATTTCGCATCTGCTGTCGCTCAAGTCCTATCTGTGGGTGCTCATGGCGGTGTGCTTCGGCATGCTCGTTGAGTACGGCCTCAATCAATGGCTGCCCACTTATTATGTGCGGCAATTCGGCCTGTCGGTCGCGGACGTGGGCTTCCGGTATGGCTTGACGGTGGCCGTCGGCGGTATCCCCGGCAGCCTCTTGGGCGGTCTGGTGGCAAACCGCCTGGCGCGGCGCGAAATTCGCTGGCTGGTATGGTTGCCGGCCGTGATGTACGCCATCGCCATTCCCGTCGGACTGTCGATGTTGCTCGCCTCCACGGCACAAGCCGCGTTGCTCTTGAACGGCATTTACGCGTTCGCGATCTTCACCACCAACGGCGCGTTGTGGGCGGCGTGCTTCGTGCACGTGCCGCCGCTGATGCGCGCCACCACCAGCGCCATCACATTGCTGGTTGCCGGCATCACGGGACTCGCGCTGGGGCCAACCTTGGTGGGCGGCATCAGTGAAGCCTTCACGGACCGCGCCGGCAGTCATGCTCTGCAAGCGTCGCTGGTCGCCGTCGAATGCTTGGCCGTCGCTGTCGTCATCTCGTTGGTGTGCGCGAGTTTTGCCTTGCGCCGGGAGGACGAGTCACGCCGTCCTGCGGCGTCCGCCGTCCCCGTCCCATTCGTCACCCGTTGAACACCATGCCCAAGAAACGCCCGACCCCTCACAGCCTCGGAATGTCCTGCCAAATCTCGCGCCGCGATTTCGTCAACGGCGTGTTGGCGGGATCCGGAGCCGCCTTGCTCTCGAGTCAGGCACCGGCACGGACGCCGCCGGTCGCGGCGCCCGACCATGCGCCGTCAGGTTCGGCGTGGACCGGGTATGGCGGCGTCGGCGACTACCGCTGGTCCAACGGCAACACCGAGGCGGTTCGCGATGCCGCCCATGGCATTCGCGATGGCCGGTACCCGGACGACAGCGCCATGCCCATCCACGAAACGCATGACCTGGTGGTGATCGGCGGCGGATTCTCGGGCATCACAGCGGCCTACGAATTCAGCAAGCAGCGCAAGCCTAATCAAACCTGCCTGGTGCTCGAGAACCACCCCATGGTGGGCGGTGAGGCCAAGCAAAACGAATTCGAGGTGGACGGCCGGCGCCTCGTGGCGCCGCAAGGGTCGAACGGGGCGCTGGTGGTCAAAGACGGCGATCAGGTCGGCGGGCGGTATCAGGTGTATGCGGAGTACTACCGCGAGCTTGGCATGCCGCCGCACTACGAACTCGAGCCGGTGGCGGGCGGCGCGGAGAAATACAACCTACCCAACGATCATTTCGATCCGATGATTCTCGAGAAGCAATTCGCGACGGGGTACTTCTTCCCGGAGCACGGCTGGGCGAAAGATCCGATCGCCTCGGGCTTCCGCAACACGCCGTGGCCGGACGCCGTGCAGAAGGAACTCGATGACTTCGTCAACAACCGGCGCGACGTGGTGTCGGCGCAGCCCGATGCTGACCGGTGGCTTGATTCGATCACGTACTACGACCTGCTGGATAAATTGGGATACGGCGCCAACGTCAAGCGCTACATCGATCCGTTACTGGGCGTCGGCAACTTCGGCGTCTGCGGCAATGCGGTGTCCGCCTACGGTGCCAAGCGTCTCACCGTTCCTGGGACGATCCCGTCCAATGCGGCCAACCGCTTCGTCGACGTGTCGGTGGTGTCCTTTCCGGGCGGCAACGCGACGATCTTGAGGAAGATGCTGGCGAGGATGCTGCCCGAAGCGTTGCCGGGCGACGGCTCCGTGTCAGCGGCAGCGCAGGCTTCGATGAATTTCGCGGCGCTGGACCGGGCGGGCGCGCCGCTTCGGATTCGACTGCAGTCCACCGCCGTCCATCTTCGGCACGACGGTGATCCGGCCACGGCCGGATCGGTGATCGTGACCTATGCGAAGGACGGCCGCTTGCACAAGGTGCGAGCGAAGGCGGTGGTGATGGGCTCGGGCGGCTGGGTCAATCGCCGGATCGCCGCCGACCTTCCATCAGGTCATGCGCAGGCCTACGGTCAGTTCCACTATGGGCCGGTGCTGACGGCGAACGTTGCAGTGAGGCATTGGCGTTTCTTCGACAGACTGGGCTTTGCCGCTGCTCGCTGGTTCTCGGGATTGGGCTGGCAGGTCTGCGTGCGCCGCAATGTGGCGTTCACCGCTGATTCGCCGCCGTTGACGCCGGACAGTCCCATCATCCTGACCTTTTACATTCCATTCCTATTCCCCGGCGTCGACCCGGCCGTGCAAGGGACGGCCGGCCGGGCGCAGTTGCTCGGCACGTCATACGCGGAATTCGAGCGACAGATCCGGGAACAGATGTCGGAGATGTTCGGTGCGGCCGGCTTCGACGCGCGGAGGGATATCGCGGGCATCGTCCTCAATCGCTGGGGGCATGCCTATTTCGCGCCGCAGCCAGGGTTCTTCTTCGGCCGCAACGGACAGCCCGCGCCGCACGAGATCCTTCGCACACCACATGGGCGAATCATCTTCGCGCATTCCGAATTGCAGGGAAACATGAACATGGCGCACGCGATGCTGGAAGGGCGCCGCGGCGCGCGGCAGGCGATCGAGCGGTTGTGAGGGCAGCTACGGGGTTCAAGCGGGAGCAAATGATGTCAACAGCAGCAAGATGGGGTGCCAGAGCGCAAACGGCGCTGGCGCAGGGAGCGGCATCATGAGAACCGTCGTACCGATATTGTGCGCTCTGTGTCTCGCGGGCTACGCGTTCACCGTCAGCGCCGGCGACGAAACACTAAGCGAGATCGTGGTCACCGCACAGCGGCGGGCCGAGCGGCTGCAGGACGTGCCGGCCGCCATAACGGCACTTTCCGGCGACTCTTTGAATCAGCTGCACCTCGAGGGTAATGCGGATCTCGCCAAGCAAGTGCCCAGTCTCTCCTTCGACGTGCTCGGCCCCGGGGAATCGACCCTGGCCATCCGCGGCTTGGGAACGGCTTACGGGCTGGCGCCGGCCGTGTCCTACTACGTCAACGAAACGGCGCTCGACATTCGCACCGACGGCTATGCCGGCGCACCCGACATCGATTTCTTCGACATCGCGCGCGTCGAAGTGCTGCGCGGTCCGCAAGGAACCTTGTACGGCTCGAGTTCCATGGGCGGGGCGCTGCGTATTCTCACCAATCAACCCGATCCCAAGGCCTTTGCCGTCAACGCCGAAGTGGGCGGTTCGACTATGGACGGTGGCGGCGCCGGTTACTTCGCCAAATCGGCGGTGAATCTGCCGCTGTCGTCCGATGCCGCGGTGCGCCTGGTCGGCACGTACGAACACGTGCCGGGCTACATCAACCGTGCGAGTCCGGGGGATTTCGGGGCGGCGCAGCCCAACGCTCCGGTCACGGAACGGCGCATCAACGATGTAGACCTCAAGAGCGGACGCATCATGGGCTTGTGGAAACCCACGGATGCCCTGACCATTACGCCGAGCGTGATGTTTTCCGAAATCGACGCGGGCGGCAATTCTCAGTATTTGAGCAACTTGCCCGCGTTCACCACCGCGGCCGTCTACGCCGCGCCGCAGACCAGCCGGCTCATCGTCGCTAATCTCCAAGTAGACTATGACTTTGGGGTGGCCACCTTACTGTCCTCCACCTCGCTCTTGTCGCGAGACGTGGAAACCCACAACGACTTCACCCTGTTCTGGGACAACCTCGCGCCGGCATTCGGGCTTCCCTATCCGCCGAACTATCCGGGCTACGACTTCACCACCTCGCACAACCGGGGGTTCACGCAGGAATTTCGCCTGACCTCACCGACGGATCAACGGCTGCGCTGGGTGGCCGGAGCCTACTTCAGTCACTACAAGCAGCACTCCGGCGAATCCACCAACAGCACGGACGTGGCCAACGCGATCGGGCAGACCGACAGCCCGAATCTCTATTTCTTCGATCAAACCGTGATCGATCAACAGTCGGCGGTGTTTGCCGATTTGACCTACAAGGTGCTGCCGCGGTTCGAGGTTACCCTGGGCGCGCGGTATTACGAACTGCGGGACAGCTTGGAAAATACGCAGAGCGGTGCGCTGGCGGCGCCCAGCCAACCGCTGGTGCACGCCAAAGCCAGCGGCACCAGTCCGCGGTTGGTCCTGACGTACCACGCCACCGCCGACGCGACCGTGTATGCCACGGCGGCGCGCGGCTACCGGCCGGGCGGCCCGAACGTCGGACTGCCCACCGGGATCGGTTGCGCGCTCATCAATGCCTACTCGCCGCTGTACGATCCGGACTCCGTGTGGAACTACGAACTGGGGGCGAAAACCGAATTCTTGGAGCGGCGGCTGTCCATTGATGTGGCGGCCTACCGCATCGACTGGAAGAACGTGCAGCAAGCAGTCACGGACCCCGGTTGTGGCTATCTGTTCGTCGCGAACGTGGGCAAGGCCCAAAGCAACGGCGTGGAAGCGGAGATCAACTTAAAACCCATCGAATCCTTGTTGATCACCGCCAGCGGCTCCTATACGCATGCGGAATTCAAATCCATCGCCGGCCCCTTCCAGGGAGCGGCCGCCGTTCAGCCTGGCGATGCCGTTCCCGATGTGCCGCGGCAGAAATTCAATGTCGGGGGCGAGTACACGCACTCGGTGGTCGCGGAGACCACCGGCTACCTGCACCTCGATTGGAATCATCTGGGCGCGGTGCCGACGGGCTTCACCTACCACGACACGCGGCCCGCCTATGGCTCGCTCGAGGCCTCCGTGGGGGTGCGCACCGAGCACTACGACGTCTCGCTGTATGGCCACAATCTCACGAACTCGAACGGCATCCTCCAAATCCAGGAAGGCGCGACGACCAGCTACGGTTCGGTGTTCAATACCCGGATCTCGACGCCGCCGCGGGTGGTGGGTATCGATTTCAAGCTGAGGTATTAACTGATGCGAAATTACCCAAAGCCGACCGCCGAGTCCGGTGTCGCAACGATGGCGCGCTTGTGGGCCGCGGCCGTCGTGCTTGCCGCAATGATTGTTCCAGAAGGCGTTGCGGGCCCTGCGGCAGCCGCTTCGGCATTCCTGCAGTGACGGCGATGGCGTCACGCGAGGGCTTCGTCGAAGGTGGAACCCGGATCTATTACACAACCCTGGGCCGCGGTCCGCCGTTGATTCTGTTGCACGGCGGACCCGGCGCCGATCACCACGACTTCCTGCCGTTTCTCACGCCTCTGGCGCGACGCTTCCGGCTTATTCTGATGGATGAACGCGGATCGGGGCGCTCGGAGCGCTTAAAGGATTCGAAGTTCTATACGTTGGGCCACATGGTCCATGACATCGAGCGGCTGCGAAAGCATTTGAACATGGAGCAATTCGCGGTGCTAGGGCACTCCTTCGGCGGCATCCTCGCTCAGGCCTATGCCATCCGGCATCCGCGGCGGCTGCTCGGGCTCATCCTGGCGGGCACCGCGTCCAGCGCCCATGCGATCAATGCCGACTTTCAAAAAATACGTGCCGCGCTGACCCCAACCCAGCGGTCGAAACTTGCGGCCTTCGAACGGCGCGGCATCTTTCGGGCGGATGGACAGTATCATCCTGGCTACGCCAGGCTGACTTCCCAGGCGCTCGCGCCCTACATGCACGTCCGTGCGCCGTCGAGGCCGGGCAGCCCCTTGAGCGGCATGGAGGTGCTCCGGGAGATGTGGGTGAGGCGCAGCGATTTTAGGATCGACGGCAATCTCAAAGGTTTCGATTTCATCGCCGACCTCAAGAAGGTCACCGCGCCGAGCCTGGTGGTGATCGGCGACCGTGACATGGTGACGACGGCCTCTGCCGACGCCACGCGGGTGGCGCTGCCGCACGCCACCCTCGTCGTCATGGCGAACTGCGGTCATATGATGTTCGTCGATCAAACCAGTCGCTTCAATGCCATGCTCACGGACTTTCTGGCGTCGCTGCCTGCGAAGGGCGCAGGGCGACCGCGCCGCGCATCCTGAGCAACGGCTGACCGCACACCCGAAAGGAGAGGAGCATGTTTTTCGCAAAGGAAGAGTACGTCGCGCGTTGGGACAAGGTGTCCGCCGCCATGGCCGCGCAGGGGTATGACACCTTGCTGGTGTGGCAGCGGTCGGCCGGCACGTACGACCGGATCGGTGACGTCTATTGGTTGACGAATTTCACCATGAACGGCACCGGCCAGGACATCAATGTGGGCCGCGAGATCCACTGGTGGTGGTGCCGGCCGCTCACCGGCAATACCGGGGGCAGCCATTGGTGGTCGTCGCTGCTCGCGGGTCATGACCAAACCAACAAGCTCTCGACGGTGAACCGCTTTGTGCGGGCATTCCAGGCCGACCCGGTAGCCGGGGTAGACCAACCTTTCGTGGTTCAGGTTTCGGGCGCCGACAGTCAGTGCAACGCGAACGGCATTACCTATCAGTGGGTGGCCTTCAGCGATATGGGAATGCGCTACTGCCTGAACGGGAGCGCGGCTCACCTCGATACCGAAACGACCAGCGTGAACAACCTCGTGGACTACGGGTTCACACCCACGGCTGCGTTCATGGTGCCCGAGTCAAACACTGCGTTATCTGGCTTTCACTACTATCGCGGGCCGGGCCACACCGCTACGGATGCCAGCCCGATTACGGTTGGCACCCCGACGACTTTGACCGCCAGTTTCGGCGCTGGCACTCTCACGTCCAAGGCCACCAATCTCAACACCGAGAATCCGCAACTCGCCTACAGCGCATGGCGGACCAACGACGGCACGGGCACTGGACCTGTGGCGATCACCAATTACACA
>Ga0137409_10001159_pt1 | contig 28620 bp, 28 predicted proteins | sample CZODoug1_16funga_FD_122059 | JGI IMG/M metagenome (GOLD analysis project Ga0137409, IMG submission 122059) | Vadose zone soil fungal communities from Angelo Coast Range Reserve, California, USA - CZODoug1_16fungal (Hybrid Assembly) | ecosystem: Environmental > Terrestrial > Soil > Vadose zone...
TCACCTATCAACAACTGCTCACCGAAGTCTCGAAGTTCGCAAACGTGCTGAAACAGCTCGGCATCCAGAAGGGCGACACCGTAGCCATCTACATGGGCATGACTCCCGAGTTGCCGATCGCGATGCGCAGCGGGATCGATACCGCGATCACGAGCAGGCCGACCACGGTCGCGAGGTGCGGCCGGCGGCGCGTGACGACGTCGTGCACGAGCGGCGCGACGATCGGCAGCGCGACCACGGCGAACATCAAGGGCAGGTTGCCGACCGCTTGCGCGATCCGCGTGCTCGCGGGCACGAGAAATGCGCCGGCCGCGGCGAGGATCACGAAGCGCTTGTGCCACTCGGGCCGCCGGCGCAGCGCGAGCGCCGCCGCTACGAGGCCCGCGAACACCACGAGGTCACCGAGCGGCACGACGAGGAACGCATAAGCGTCGGGAAAGGGGATGTCGGCCGCTTTGCCGGTGCTGAACGGATGGTTGTGCTGCGCGCCGTAGATCGAAGTCCAGTACCCGAGCACGAGCATCAGTGGCACGAGCACCGCGGTGCTGGTACCGAGCTTGCGGTGCAGGTCCACGCGACGGACCGACACGAGACCCGGATGCCGCGGAGCTTGCATTGGACGGTGGTGTCGGGGTGACGCTCGACGACGGTGCAGCGGACGCCGTGACGGGCGAGCAGCAGCGCGGCCGTGAGCCCGTTCAAGCTGCCGCCGACGATCAGGACTTGGGTTGCGCTCATCGATGCCTCCTTGGCGAGAGCCGGACTTTCCGTGGCGCGAGAAGCGCCTTCAAGAGGTTCGATGGCGAGCGCGTCGCGGAGCTCGAAGCGTGCCTGCCGCCTCGGCGCGGCCGGTCACTCGGGTTCGACGCCGCGACCCGCACACCATTTCTCGTCGCATTCTGGACAAACCCATATGGCTTTGCGGGAGGTCGGGCGTACAATGACCCGCCCCGGCCCCGACCGGCCGACCGAAAGCCGGCGGAGCCCGTAGACTCCCCTCAGGGAGCGCAAGAAAACCAGGAGCGTGCATGGCCAGAGGCGTCAACAAAGTCATTCTCGTTGGCAACGTGGGCAAGGATCCCGAGACGCGCTACATGCCAAGCGGCCAAGCGGTCACGAATCTAACACTCGCTACCAACGAGTCGTGGAAGGACAAGACCACCGGCGAGCAGCAGGAGCGCACCGAATGGCACAAGGTCGCGATGTTCGGCCGTCTCGCCGAGATTGCGGCGGAGTACCTGCGCAAGGGCTCGCAGGTCTACATCGAAGGCAAGATCCGCACGCGCAAGTGGCAGGACAAGACCGACGGTAAGGACCGCTACACCACCGAGATCATCGCCGACGAGATGCAGATGCTCGGCAGCAAGGCGGGCGGGATGGGCGCGGGGGCGCCCGCGAGCGAGCGTAGCTCCGGCTCCGGCTCCGGCTCCGGCTCCTCCGCGCGCGCGGTCAACGACGGGGACTCCGGTGCGCCGCCGAGCGGCGAGTTCGACGACGACATTCCGTTCTAGCGCGTGCCTTGGGCATTCGGTTCCGCCGCGAGACGCACCGGCTGAGGTAGGCCGGCTGAGGTACGAGTTGGCGTCGAGCTATTTCATCAAGACCTGGGGCTGCCAAATGAACGAGTACGACTCGGCCAAGATGGCCGACGTGCTCGGAAACTCGCTGAACGCGAGCGCGGCTTTGGGGGCGGAGCACGCGGACATCCTGCTGCTCAACACCTGCTCCGTGCGCGAGAAGGCGGAGGAGAAGGTGTTCTCTTTGCTCGGCCGCTGGCGCGAGCTCAAGGAGCAGCGGCCCGACCTCATCATCGGCGTCGGCGGCTGCGTGGCGAGCCAGGAAGGCGCCGCGATCTTGAAGCGCGCGCCGTTCGTCGACCTCGTGTTCGGCCCGCAGACGTTGCACCGGCTGCCCGAGATGATCGCGAAAGTCCGCGCCGGCGCGCCGAACGTCGTCGACGTGAGCTTCCCGGCGATCGAGAAGTTCGACGAGATCCCGCAACCGAAGAGCACGCCGGCCACGGCGTTCCTCTCCGTGATGGAAGGTTGCAGCAAGGCGTGCTCGTACTGCATCGTGCCCACGACTCGCGGCAAGGAGATCAGTCGGCCGTTCGCCGACGTCGTCGCCGAAGCACGCCGGCTGGCGGAGCTCGGCGCGGCCGAGATCACGCTGCTCGGCCAGAACGTGAACGCGTACAAGGGCGCGACGCACGGCGATGCCGGGGGCCGCACGAAGGCCGACCTCGCCGCGCTGATCCGCGAGATCGCGACGATCGACGGCGTCGAGCGCATCCGTTTCACCACGTCGCACCCGGCGCAGTTCAACGACGCGCTGATCGAGGCCTATGTCGACGTCGACAAGCTCGCGAGTTACCTGCACCTGCCGGTGCAGAGCGGCTCGGACCGCGTGCTCAAGCTCATGAAGCGCGGCTACACCGCCGCGAAGTACGTCGCGAAGATCGAGAAGCTCAAAGCAGCTCGGCCGGGAATCTCGATCGCCACGGACTTCATCGTCGGCTACCCGGGCGAGACGGAACAGGACTTCGAGCAGACGCTCGAGCTCACGCGCACCGTGGGCTTCGACCAGTCGTTCAGCTTCATCTACAGCCCGCGGCCCGGCACGCCGGCCGCGGAGCTTACCGACCTGCCGTACGAGGTGAAGCAAAAGCGCCTCGAGCGGCTGCAAGCCCTGCTCAACGAGCAGGCCGCCGCGATCAGCGCGAGCATGGTCGGCTCGGTGCAGCGCATCTTGGTGGAGAAGACGTCGGTGAAGAACGTGCGCGAGCTCGCCGGCAAGACGGAGAACAACCGTTGGGTCAACTTCGCGGGCGACCCGCGGCTCGTCGGCCGGTTCGTCGACGTGGTCATCACTGAGCCCAAGCGCAATTCTTTGAGGGGTCGCCTCGTTGCCGGTGCGACGCAGAAGTCCGTTGCCTGACGTCGCGAGCGGCGCAGAGGTCGCGGCGCTCGTGCTGCAGCCGGACGAGCCGCGCCGGCTGGCGTCGCTCGCCGGGCAGTTCGACGAGCACTTGCGGCAGATCGAGCGCGCGCTCGGCATCGCCATCAAGAATCGCGGCAATCGGTTCGAGCTCGAGGGGCCGGAGGCGGCCGTCGTGCGCGGCCGCCGCGTGCTCGAGGACTTGTACGAGCTCACGGCGAACGAAGACGTGGACGCCGAGCGCGTGCACATGTCGCTCGCCGAGCATCAACGCGCCGACGCGGGCGGGGCGGGCGACCTCACGATCCACACGCGCCGCCGCAGCGTGCGCGCGCGCGGACCGAATCAAGTCGCGTACACGCGCGCGATGCGCGAGCGCGACCTCACGTTCGGCATCGGCCCGGCCGGCACCGGCAAGACGTTCCTCGCCGTGGCTGCGGCTGTGGAGGCGTTGAGCAGCGATGCGGTGCGGCGAATCGTGCTCGTGCGACCCGCGGTAGAGGCGGGCGAGCGCCTGGGTTTCCTGCCGGGCGACATGACGCAGAAGATCGACCCGTATCTGCGGCCGATGTACGACGCTCTCTACGAGATGATGGGCTTCGACCGCGTCGGTCGGCTCATCGAGCGGCACGTCATCGAGATCGCGCCGCTCGCGTTCATGCGCGGCCGCACGCTCAACGAGTCGTTCGTGATCTTGGACGAAGCGCAGAACACCACGCCCGAGCAGATGAAGATGTTCTTGACGCGCATCGGCTTCGGCTCGCGCGCGGTGGTCACGGGCGACGTCACGCAAACCGACTTGCCGCGCGGCAAGGAGTCGGGCTTGAAGCACGCGGGCCGCGTGCTGCACGACGTGGAGGCGATCGCGTTCGTGCACTTCACGGCCGAAGACGTCGTGCGGCATCCGCTCGTGCAGAAAATCGTCTCCGCCTACGCGCGTCACGAGCAGGGCGAAGAGGATCGAGCCGCGCAGCGGGAGATCGAGTGAACGACGCCACTCTCGCCGTCGTCGAAGTTCAAGACGCCTCGGGCGGCGCGCGCATGCCGCCGTTCGAAAAAATCGCCGAGTGGGCGAAGGTCGCGCTCGGCGCCGAGGCGCGCGGCGAGCTCACGATCCGCATCGTCTCGAAGCGCGAGAGCGCCGAGCTCAACGAGCGCTACCGCGGCAAGCGCGGCCCCACCAACGTGCTCGCGTTCTTGAGCGAAGCGCCCGCCGAGGTGAAGGACGCGCCGCCCGCGACGAAGGACGCGCCGGCTGAGACGAAGGATGCGCCCGCCCCCGAATTGTTACCGCTCGGCGACCTCGTGATCTGCGCGGCCGTGCTCGCGCGCGAAGCGGCGGAGCAAGGCAAGCAGCTCGACGCGCATTGGGCGCACATCGTCATTCACGGCACGCTGCACCTGCAAGGTTTCGACCACGAGACGGCCGAGCAGGCGACGGTCATGGAAGGCCGCGAGCGCGAGCTGCTCGCGGGCCTAGGATTCCCCGACCCCTACGCCGCCGGGGGAAAGTAGGGACAGGTTACTTTTTCGCCGACGACCTCGGAAGGTGCGCGCGTCCGGCCGAAAAAGTAACCTGTCCCTGTTTTCACGTGCCGGCGTATCAGTTTCGTGCTTGCAAGCAGTTCGCCGCGATTGCAAGATAAGATCACTCCGATGCCCGACGAAATTCCTTCCAGTAGCGACACCGGCGTCTCCGGCTGGTTTGCCAGGCTGTTCCAGGGCCGCGCCGACGAGGTCAAGACCAAGCAGGATCTCGCCGCGTTCCTCGGCGAGTTTCGTGATCGCGGCGTGCTCCAGCCCGACGAGCTCGCGATGCTGCAAGGCGTGCTCGAGGTGTCCAGCACGCAGGTGCGCGACATCATGGTCCCGCGCAGCCACATGGTAGTGGTGGCGAAGGACGAGGAGCCCGAGCAGCTGCTCAAGCGGATCGTCGACTCGAATCACTCGCGCTTCCCCGTGATCGGCGACGACCGCGACGAGGTCGTCGGCATCGTGCTCGCAAAGGACATGCTCAAGCAGTTCGTGGAGGACCGCGAGTCGTTCGACATCGAGCCGCTGCTTCGTCCCGTCGTGTTCATTCCCGAGAGCAAGCGCTTGAACACGCTGCTCACGGAGTTTCGCGAAGGCCGCAATCACATGGCGATCGTCGTCGACGAGTACGGCGGCGTGTCGGGTCTCGCGACGATCGAGGACGTGCTCGAGCAGATCGTGGGCGAGATCGACGACGAGCACGACCCGGAGGAAGCCGCGTCGATCACGCCGCAGGACGGCGGGCTCTACCTCGTGCTCGCCCTCACGCGCATCGAAGACTTCAACCAGTTCTTCAACACCGAGTTCAGCGACGAGGAGTACGACACCGTGGGCGGTCTCGTGATGCACGAGCTCGGCCGCATGCCGCGCCGCGGCGAGCAGCTGGACTTCGGCGGCTACCGCTTCAAGGTGGTGCGCGGCGATCGCCGGCGCTTGCACTCGCTCGAAGTCACGCGCCTGGCCCCGTCCCCGGCCGAATAGCGCCTGCACGCTGTGCCGCCCCATCTCGCGAGGTCCCTGCCGTATCTCGTGAGCGGCGCCGCCGGCGCGGCGCTCGTGCTCTCGTTCGCGCCGTTCGAGCTCTTCTGGGTGGCGCCGCTCGCGTTCGCGGCGCTCTTCTATCTGCTGCGCGACGCGCGGCCGCGCGAGGCGTTCCTCGTGGGCCTCTGCTTCGGGCTCGGCAGCTTCGGCGCGGGCACCTATTGGACCTACATCGCGATCCACGACATGGGCGGCGCGCCGCTCGCGCTCGCGGTGGCCACGTCGTTCGCGCTCATGCTCGCGCTGGCGCTGTTCGTCGCGACGGCGTGCTTCGTGGCCGCGCGCTTCTTCACGACGAACGGCGCGCCCGCGTGGCTCGGTACGCTGCCCGCGCTATGGGTGCTCGCCGAGTGGCTGCGCGGCTGGGCGTTCACCGGCTTCGGCTGGCTCGCTGCCGGTTACAGTCAGACCGATTCGTGGCTCGTGGGTTACGCGCCCGTGCTCGGGCTCCACGGCGCGAGCCTCGCGGTACTGGTCTGCGGCGGCGCGCTGCTCACGCTCGCGCTTGGCACGCTGCGCGAGCGTGCGGCGGCGGCGGTCGTGCTCGCGGCCGTTGCGGCGGGCGGCTTCGCGTCCACGCGCCACGAGTGGACGCAGCCGAAGGACCGGCCCGTCACCGCCGCGCTCGTGCAGGGCGCGATCGCGCAAGACGAGAAGTGGAAGCCGGAGCTCTTGCCCAGGATACGCGAGCTCTACAGCGGCCTCACGGAGCCGCTCGCGGGCACGGACCTGATCGTGTGGCCCGAGGCGGCGATCCCCGACCTCGTGGAGAACAATGCGCGCTACTTGGCCGCGCTGCAGCGCTGGTCGGAGCAGCACCGCAGCGCGCTGCTGCTCGGCATCTTGCGGTTGCCGCCGGCCGCGACGTCGGAGAACCAGACGTACCAGAACGTGCTCGTGGCGCTCACCGAGCCGCGCGTCGTCTACGTGAAGCGCCACCTCGTGCCGTTCGGCGAGTACTTCCCGGTGCCGGGCTTCATGCGCACCGGGCTCAAGCTGCTCGACTTGCCGTACACCGACGGCGTGCCCGGCGAACGCGATCCGCCGCCGCTCGACGCCGCCGGCGAGCGCATCGCGGTCACGATCTGCTACGAGGACGTGTTCGGCGCGGAGCAGCTGCACTACCTTCCCGAAGCGACCTTGCTCGTGAACGTGAGCAACGACGCGTGGTTCGGCCACTCGATCGCCGCGCGTCAGCACTTGCAGATCGCGCAGATGCGCGCCGCGGAGGCCGGCCGCTATCTGCTGCGCGCCACGAACACGGGCGTGACCGCGGTGGTCGACCCGCACGGGCAGGTCGTCGACGTCATGCCGCAGTTCCAGGCGGGTGTGCTCAAGGCGACGGTGCGCGGCTACACGGGCGCGACGCCGTACGCGCGCTGGGGCAACTATCCGGTGATCGTCGCGGCGCTGGTTCTGCTCGCCGCGCAGTGGCTCGCCACGCGGCGTCGCGGCGAAAAATAGGGACATGTTGCATTTTCGTCAACCGGTGAGCCCAACGAATGGGCATCGCCGAAAATGCAACATGTCCCTATTTTTCGCTCAGCCGCCGGTAACGAAGTTCACGATCCGTCCGCGCACGTAGAGCGCGCGTTTCTCGGTCTGGCCCGCGAGGTGCTTGCCGACGTTGTCGTCGGCGCGCGCGAGCGCCAGGACCTCTGCCTCGCCGGCTTCGGAAGGCACCTGGATCTTGCCCCGCACCTTGCCGTTCACCTGCACCGGGATTTCGAGCACGTCGGCCTTGAGGAAGGCGGGGTCGACCGCCGGCCATGCGTGATACGCGAGCGACTCGGAGTGACCTAGCCGTTGCCACAGCTCTTCCGCGATGTGCGGCGCGAGCGGCGCGAGCAACAGCACGAACGCGTCCGCGGCGGCGCGCGGCACGCTCGGCCACTTGTACGCAGCGTTGGTGAATTCCATGAGTGCGGAGATCGCGGTGTTGAAGCGCAGCGCCTCGATGTCCTCGGTGACCTTCGCGATCGTCTGGTGCAGCACGCGTGACTGCTCGCGCGTGGGCTCCGCGTCGGCGACCGACGGCGCGTTGGAGCCGGCCTCGTCGTCGCCGCCGGCGATCAAGCGCCAGGCGCGGCTCAGGAATCGGAACGTACCCTCGACGCCGCGCGTGTTCCACGGCTTCACCTGCTCGAGCGGCCCCATGAACATCTCGTAGAGCCGGAACGCGTCGGCGCCGTAGCGCACGACGACCTCGTCGGGGTTGACGACGTTGCCGCGGCTCTTGCTCATCTTGTGAGAGCGTGCCTCGACGACCTTGCCCGGATCGTCTCGCAGCACGAACTTGTCGCCGCGCTTTTCGACGAGGTCCTCGTCGACGCGCTTGCCGTCCACGACGAACTCGAGCTCGCCCAGGATCATTCCCTGGTGCACGAGCTTGGTGAACGGCTCGGGCGTCTCGACCAAGCCCGCGTCATAGAGCGCCTTGTGCCAGAAGCGCGCGTAGAGCAGATGCAGCACCGCGTGCTCCGAGCCGCCCACGTAGAGGTCCACCGGCAGCCAATAGCGCGCGAGATCGGGATCGACGAGGCGCGCGTCGTTCGTGGGATCGACGAAGCGCAGGTAGTACCAGCACGACCCCGCCCACTGCGGCATCGTGTTCGTCTCGCGGCGCGCGGGCTTGCCCGTCGCGGGATCGACGGTGTTCAGCCAGTCCTTCGCTGTCGCGAGCGGTCCCTCGAGCGTGCCGCTCGGCTTGAACTCCGCGAGGTCGGGGAGCAGCACGGGCAGCGCGGACTCAGGCAGCGACTTCGGCTCGCCGTCGACGAACACGATCGGGAACGGCTCGCCCCAGTAGCGCTGGCGCGAGAACAGCCAGTCGCGCAGCTTGTAGTTGACCTTGCGCACGCCCGCGCCGGATTTCTCGAGCCAGTCGATCATCGCGGCCTTCGCGTCGGCGACGTTCTTGCCGTTCAAGAAGCCGCTGTTGATCGCCGGCCCGTCGCCGAGATACGCGCCGCCTTCGAAGCCCGACGGCGGCTGGACCGTGCGGATCACGGGCAGGCCGTAGGTCTCGGCGAATTCGAAGTCGCGCGCGTCCTGGCCCGGTACGGCCATGATCGCGCCGGTGCCGTAGCCCGCGAGCACGTAGTCCGCGATCCAGATCGGGATGCGGCCGCCGGTCGCGGGGTTCAGCGCGTAGGCGCCGGTGAACACGCCGGTCTTGGTTTTCTGCAGCTCGGTGCGCTCGAGCTCGCTCTTGTGCGACGCCTGCTCGCGATACGCGGCGACGGCGGCGCGCTGCGCGTCGGTGCTAAGCTTCGGCACGAGCTCGTGCTCGGGCGCCACGACCATGTAGGTCGCGCCGAACAGCGTGTCGGGCCGGGTCGTGAAGACGCGCAACTTCAAAGCGCGACGTGAGTCCACGCCACCGCCAGCGTCCTCACCGGCGCCGCCGGCATCCACGGCGAAGTCGATCTCGGCGCCTTCGCTCCTGCCGATCCAGTTGCGCTGCATCTCCTTCGTGCTCTCGGGCCAGTCGAGCGCGTCGAGCCCCTCGAGCAGCGCGTCGGCGTACGCCGTGATCTTGAGCACCCACTGGCGCAGCGGGCGGCGCACGCACGGAAAGCCGCCGACCTCGGACTTGCCGTCGATGACTTCCTCGTTCGCGAGCGTGGTGCCGAGCTCGGGGCACCACCACACCGGCAGCTCCTCTTGATAGGCGAGGCCGCGGTCGAACAGCTGCTTCACGATCCACTGCGTCCACTTGTAGTAGCGGGGATCGGTGGTGTCGACCTCGCGCTCCCAGTCGTAGGAGAAGCCGAGCTTCTGCAGCTGCTCGCGGAAGCGTTTGACGTTGCGCTCGGTGGTGAGCTTCGGATGCGTGCCGGTCTTCAGCGCGTACTGCTCGGCCGGCAGCCCGAACGCGTCCCAGCCCATCGGGTGCAGCACGTTGAAGCCGCGCATGCGCTTGTAGCGCGCGACGATGTCGGACGCCGTATAGCCTTCCGGATGACCGACGTGCAGGCCCTCGCCCGACGGATACGGGAACATGTCGAGCACGTAGTACTTAGGTCTGGACGTGTCGACTTTCGCGGGCACGCGGAACGTGCCGTGGCTCGCCCAGTAGGCTTGCCACTTCGCCTCGATCTCCTTGAACGGATAACCTGCCATGCGCGTCTCGCGGCGGTGTTTTGCGCCCGCCGATTGTCAAAGGCCCGACCGTGAACGATGCTATTCTGCCACGAGCCTCCGGCGTGCGCGGCAGATGCTCGATCTCGATCACACCAAGACAGTCCTCGCGAGCGTAGCTCGCCGCTACGCTCGTGCCGGCGCAGCGCTCGGTGTCGCGCTCGGTCTCGGGGGCTGCGGATTCCATCTGCAAGGCTCCGGCTCGTTGCCGCCGGCGCTCACCAAGACCTACATCGCCACCGCGTCGCCGCGTTCGGAGTTCCTCGCCACGCTCACCGACACTCTGCGCCTCAGGGGCTCGCAGATCGTCGATTCGAAAGAGGAAGCCCAGGCGGTGTTGGACATCACCGCGGACGACACGGGACAGCGCGTGCTGTCGGTGTCGGCGCGCAACATCCCACGCGAGTACGAGGTCTACTATTCGGTTACGTTCTCGCTGCAGGTCGGCGGCGAGCAGGTCATCACGCAGGAGTCGCTGGTCGCGACGCGCAGCTACACCTACGACGAGACGCAAGTGCTCGCGAAGGCCGCCGAGGAAGACGTGCTGCGCCGCGCGCTCGCCGAGGACCTCGCGCGCCGCCTGGTGCGCCGCATCGAAGTCGCCACCCCCAAGACCTGAGAGAGGGTCTGACCCCATTTCGAAGATGCGCCAGATCGCAGCAATTCGCTATCCCGAAATGGGGTCTGACCCTAATTCGCAGCCGTCGAACGACGCGATCGCGGACCCGGTAGTGGTGACGCTCGCCGACCTACACCGCCCCGAGCTCGAAGCGCTCGTCGCCCGCTACGGCGCGCGCCTCGTCGACGTGCCGCGCGCACGCGAGATCCCCGGCTCCTACTGGGGCGACTCGGAAGCCGGCCTCATCGAGAACGACATCTTCGTGCGCGCCGACACGCCGGCGCACTCCCTGCTGCACGAGCTCTGCCACTACGTGTGCATGGACGCCCGGCGCCGCGCGCGGCTCGCGGTGGACGCGGGCGGCGACGACGACGAGGAATGCGGCGTCTGCTGCCTCCAAATCCTGCTCGCCGACGAGCTCGACGGCTTGGGCCGCGCCCAATGCCTGCGCGACATGGACGCGTGGGGCTACAGCTTCCGCGAGGGCCCGGCCGCGGCCTGGCTCGCGGGCGACGCGCGCTTCGCACGCGACTGGCTCCTGCGCCACGGCCTCATCGACGCCGACGACCGCCCGACCTACGCGCTCCGCGGCCCGAAGCGAGACTGACGTCCGCGCCTTCGGGCGCGACCTGTCAGAGTCGCAGCCCCCAATGACGGGCGCCGGCGACCATGCCCCAGTACGCGACGAGCGTTGCGCCGATCGACGCGCCGAAGCTCAGGTAGAAACCGTAGCCCCGCCGCAGCAGGAAGGGCAGCAGCAGGAACAGGACCAGCGACGGCAGCACGAGCCAAAAGATGCTCTGCGAGAACGCTGCGACCTGCGCGACGTCGCGCGTATCGGCGTACAACCAGATCATCGCGAGCACCGAGACCAGGGGAAGCGACGCGAGGATCGCGCCGGCCACGGTGCTCCGCTTCGAGAGCTCGGACGCGAGCACGACGAGCACGGCGCTGATCAGGATTTTGGCGGCGTAGTAGACCATGCGTCGTCCCAAGATGAGCCCCCGGCGCGTGCCCGCGGAAAAGGCAACATGTCCCTATTTTCAGAGCTTGGTGGGGTTGGGGGCGTCGCCGTAGACCTTCTTCGGGTCGAACACCTTCTCGGTGTCGGTGAACTCGAGTTGCGCGGCGCCCTTGCCGATTGGGATCCGGCGATAGAAGCACGACCGGTAGCCCACGTGGCAGCTCGCGCCCCCGGCGACGTCGACCTTGAGCCACACGCAGTCCTGATCGTCGTCGACCATGAGCTCCTTCACCGTCTGCACGAGGCCGCTCGTCGCGCCCTTGTGCCAGAGCGCCTGGCGGGTGCGACTCCAGTAGTGCGCCTCGCCGGTCTCGATGGTCTTCGACAGCGCCTCGGCGTTCATGTAGCCCACCATCAGGAGCTCGCCGCTGTGCACGTCGGTAGTCACCGCGGGGATCAGCCCGTCGGCGTCGAACTTAGGGGCGAGGTCCTTGCCTTCCTCCACTTGCTCGATGCTCGTGCGCGGCGCGAATTTCTTGGGCATGGCTCTGATCGTCCCGAAAAGAGGGGCGCGATTATACGCCTCGGGGGTTCGCCGCGAATCGCGACCGGGAAACGGCCGCCGTCGCGTCTACATCAGTAGGGGATGCGGCATCGCCAAGGAGGCACCATGGACGGCAAGAAACTCGATCTATTGGCCGGGCTGATCCTCGCCCTCTGGTCTACCGGCGGCGCCCTCGCCGATCCGCCGGCGCGCGGCGAAGACGCGCCGGCATGCTCGGCCACCGCCGATTCGCTCTACAAGGCGTGTTCGTTCGACGTCGGCGACACGTTGTTCACCGCGATCGCCAACTGCCGCAATCTCGGCGCCGAGGCGGCGCGGGAGCGCTGCGTCGACTCGGCGCGTGCCACCCGCGAGGACGACGCGGCGATGTGCCGAGACGTTCGCGACGCGCGCCGCGCCACCTGCGAGCTGCTCGGCGAGGATCGGTACGCGCCCGACCCGCTGAAGGCGAGGGCCGGCGCAATGATCGATCCGAGCTCGATTCCCGCGGTCCACGCGCCGAATCCGTACGTGTCGCTCGCGGCCGGCCGCACGTTCGTGTTTCGAGCCGGCCAAAACGGCGAGGAGACCGGCGTCGTGCACGTGACCGGCGCCGTGCGCGAGATCCGCGGCGTCGCGTGCCGCGTCGTCGCGGACGTCGCGGTCGAGCTTGCGACGGACGGCGGCGGCGCGCACTACACGCCGCTCGAGGTCACCGACGACTGGTTGGCGCAGGACGGCGCCGGCAACGTCTACTATTGCGGCGAGCTCTCGCGCTCGTACGAGGACGGCGTGCTGCGCGATCTCGACGGCTCGTTCGAGGCGGGGCGCGACTCCGCGAAGGCGGGCTACCTCGTCAAAGCGGCGCCGGCGATCGGCTCGGCGCACCGGCAGGAGTTCGCGCTCGGTGAGGCGGAGGACGTCGTTCGATACCTCGACCTGCATGCGTCGCCGAGCGGTGCGGAAGGCGGAGAGAACGCCGCATTCCCCTGCAACCGCGCGTGCCTGAAGACGCTCGAGTCCACGGCGCTCGAGCCCGGCCAAGCCGAGCACAAGTACTATCGGCCGGGCATCGGGGTCGTCCTCACGGTCGGCCTCGAGGACGGCGCGCCGTCCGGCGACCGCGAGACGCTCGTCTGTGAGGGCGACTCGCTCGCGGTGCTGCACAGCTCGAAGTGCGGGATCGAGGACGCCGACGCGTTGCTCGGCGCGCTCTGCCGCCTCGAGCCCGACGCGTTCTGCCCGCGCTGATAGGCTGCGGCTCGACGCCGGCGCCGCCGGTTGACGGATGCGATACCAGGCTCCGTTCGAAGCGGCGCGCGCCGGCTTGCTATCATGGCGGCGGTTTTCCGCTAGCGCCGCCGCCATGGCCCTGCATGTCCACAACACGCTGACGCGCGCCCTCGAGCCGTTCGAGCCGGGCGATCCCACTCGCGTGACGATGTACGTCTGCGGGCCCACGGTCTACAACTACGCGCACGTCGGCAACGCGCGGCCGCCGGTGGTGTTCGACGTGCTCGCGCGGCTACTGCGGCGGTCGTACACCCTCGTCTACGCGCGCAACGTCACGGACGTGGACGACAAGATCAACGCGGCCGCGAAGGCCGAGGGTGTGGACATCGGCGTGCTCACCGCGCGCTACCTCGCGGCGTACAACCAAGATCTCGCTGGCCTCGGCGTGGCGCCGCCGGACATCGAGCCGCGTGTCACCGGGCACCTACCGCAGATCGTGCGGTTCATCGAGACGCTGGTCGCCGCCGGGCACGCGTACGAGGCCGAGGGCCACGTGCTGTTCGACGTGCCGAGCTACGCGCGGTACGGCGGCCTGTCGGGCCGCGACCGCGAGGACATGATCGCCGGCGCGCGCGTCGAGGTCGCGCCGTATAAGCGCGACCCCGGCGACTTCGTGCTCTGGAAGCCGTCGCCGCCCGATCTCGTCGGCTGGCCGAGCCCGTGGGGCCGCGGCCGACCGGGCTGGCACGTGGAGTGCTCGACGATGGTCGAGCAACACTTGGGCGACACGATCGACATCCACGGCGGCGGCCAGGACTTGATCTTCCCGCACCACGAGAACGAGGTCGCGCAGAGCACCTGCGCGCACGGCGGCAAGCTCTACAGCCGCTACTGGCTCCACAACGGCATGGTCGACTTCGGCGCGGAGAAGATGTCGAAGTCGCTCGGCAACGTGGTGCTGATCCGCGACGTGCTCGCGAAGCACGCGGGCGAGACGGTGCGCTTGGCGCTCCTGAACGCGCACTATCGTCAGCCGCTCGGTTGGGGGGAGGCGCTGCTCGCGGAGGCGCGCAAGAAACTGGACAGAATGTACGGCGCGTTGCGCGACGCCGGGGTCGTGGGCGCCCAGGCCGCGCGGCCGGCTGCCGAGCCGCCGGGGGCCGTGCTGGCGGCGCTCGAGGACGACTTGAACACCCCCTTAGCGCTCGCGGAGCTGTTCGGCGTGGTCCGCGCGGCTAATGCAACAACTGCCGACCCCCGCGAGCGCAGGCGGCTCGCCGAGTCGCTGCGCGCGGGGGGCTGGTTGCTCGGTCTGCTCGGCGAGGACCCGGCCGCCTGGTTCGTGAAGTCCGGCGCGGGCGGCGACGACGTCGACGCCGCGGAGATTGACTCGCTGCTCGCGCAGCGCGACGCTCTTCGCAAGGCGCGAAACTTCCGCGAGGCCGACCGGATCCGCGACGGCCTCGCGGCGCGAGGCATCGTGATCGAGGACGTCGCGGGCGGCGCGCGCTGGCGCCGCGCAACGGAGTGAGATGGCGCGAAAGTCGCTGGCTGCCGGGGGGCTGATCGCCGCGATCAAGGCGTATCAGCTCACCCTGTCGCCGTGGCTCGGGCGGCAGTGCCGCTACGTGCCGACCTGCTCGGCCTACGCGGAAGAGGCCGTGCGGCGGTTCGGCGCGCGGCGCGGGGCTTGGCTCGCGGTGAAGCGCCTCGGGCGCTGCCACCCTTGGGGCAGCTCGGGCTACGACCCGGTGCCCGAGTCGGACGATGCGGCGGCTTCGAAGGGCTGATACGATTCGCAACGGACTCATTCCATTGGATCGCGCGCTGCTCGACATCATCTGTTGTCCCGTGACCCGCACGCCGCTCGAGCTCCTGTCCGAGCGCGAGCTCGCGGAGCTCAATCAGCGCGTCGCGTCGGGCCGCATCAGGAACCGTGACGACGCCGTCGTGTCGGAGCCGCTCGACCAGGCGCTGGTCACGCGCGCCGGCAAGCTCATCTATCCCGTGCGCGACGGAATCCCGGTGCTCCTCGAGGACCAGGCGATGGCGCTCGCCCAGCTCGAAGGTCCCTGAGTCCGACGAGGCACGTTGAAAGTCGCGCAGAAGCAACTCGAACGTCACCTCGCACGCGAGCTCGCGCACGTGTACCTGATTGCGGGCGACGAGCCGCTGCTCATCGACGAGGCGCTCGAGCAGGTGCGCGCCGCCGCGCGCCGCAAGGGCTTCGATAGCCGCGAGGTCTACACCACCGACCGTTTCTTCCGTTGGGCCGAGCTCGAGGGCGAGGCCGACAACCTCTCGCTGTTCGCGAGCCGCAAGATCCTCGAGCTCCGGCTGCCGTCGCAGCGCCCGGGAACGGAGGGCGGGCACGCGCTCGAGAAGTGGGCCGAGCGCAAGGATCCCGACCGCGTGGTCATTATCACTGTGCCCGAAAAGCTCGACTTCGGCGCCAAACGGCCGGCCTGGGCGGACGCGATCGAGCAGCACGGCGTGTTCGTCGAGATCTGGCCGGTGAGCCGCACGGACCTGCCGGGCTGGATCCAACAGCGCGCGGCCGCGGCGAAGGTCAAGCTCACGGGCGCGGCCGCGCAGCTGATCGCCGACCGCACCGAGGGGCACCTGCTCGCAGCCAACCAGGAGATCCAGCGGCTCGCGCTCGAGCACGCCGGCCGCCGCGCGGTCAACGAATCCGGCGAGCTCGACGAGGCGGACGTGCTCGCGTCGGTGGCGAACAACAGCCGCTTCGACGTCTACAAGCTCGCCGACGCCGTGCTCGGCGGCGAGAGCGGCCGTGCGTTCAAGATCCTCGCGGGACTACGCGAGGAGGGCACGGCGCCGCAGCTCGTGAACTGGGCGCTCGTGCGCGACATCGAGCTGCTCGCGAGCGTCGACTACGCCGTGCGCCACGGCGACGACGTCGAAGCCGCGCTCGGGCGCAACCGCGTCTGGCGCAGCCGCCAGGGCCTCGTGAGGCAGGCGGTGCGCAAGTTTCCGACGAGGCGGCTCCGAGCGCTGCTCATGCAGGCCGCGGACGTCGATGCGGTGCTCAAGGGAGTGGTCCCGGCCGAGCCGTGGACGACGCTTACGGGATTGGTGCTCGCGATGTTGCGGCCGGCGGCGCAGGCTTGAGCGCGTCGCGCCGCATGCGGCCGATCGGCATCTTCGGCGGCACGTTCGACCCGATCCACTACGGCCATCTGCGCACCGCGCTAGAGCTCAGGGAGACGCTCGGGCTCGCCCAAGTGCGGTTCGTGCCGGCTGCGAACCCGCCCCATCGGACGGCGCCCATGACCGACGGAGCCTTGCGGCTCAGGCTCGTGAAGGCGGCGATCCGCGGCGAGCGGGGCTTCGTGGCCGACGGCCGCGAGCTCGCGCGCGACGGCCCGTCATATACCGTGGATACGCTGCGCAGCCTCCGCCGGGAGTACAAGAGCCGCTCGTTGTGTCTCCTGCTCGGCATGGACGCGTTTCTCGGGTTGCCGAGCTGGCATCGGTGGCAGGAGTTGCTCGACTTGGCGCACATCGTGGTCGCCCACCGGCCCGGTTGGCGCGCGCCCGACGTGGGCACGATCGGCGAATGGCTCCGCGCGCGGCGCACGACCGCACCCGCGGACTTGCGGGCCAGCCCCGCCGGCCGCGTCTACGTTCAACCCGTCACTCAGCTCGAGATCGCCTCCACCGACCTGCGCGCGGCGTTGCGCGCGGGGCTCGACCCGAAGTTCCTGATGCCCGATAGCGTTCGAAGGATCATCCTCACAACGGAGTGTTATGCCGAAAACTAGGAAGAGCACTGCCCACCGTCCGTCGAAGTTCGCCTTGGACCCTCTCTCAAGCCAGCCCGGAGCCGTCAAGGCTCTACGTGCGAAGAAGACCAAGAGCTCGAAGCAAAAAGAACGCCCGCTCGCGACGCTGGTGTCCACGGCGCTCGACGATCTCAAAGGTCAGCAAATCACGGTTCTCGACGTGCGCCATCTCACCAGCGTGACCGACACCATGGTCGTGGCGAGCGGCCGGTCCGACCGGCACGTACGCGCGCTCGCCGACACGGTCGTCGAGCAGTGCGCCAAAGCCGGCGTGCGCCCGATCGGCGTCGAGGGCCAGAAGTCGGGCGAGTGGGTGCTCGTCGATCTGGGCGACGTCGTCGTCCATGTGATGCTCCCGCGCGTCCGCGAGTTCTACAGCCTCGAGAAGCTCTGGGGCCTCGGCGACCGGGCTGAAGCCGCCGATCTCGGCGCGTAGGTCGCGCCGCGGCCCGCGCGATGCTGCGGTTGCTCCTGATCGCGGCGTCGCAGCGCCAGCCCAGTTGGGTCGACGAAGGGTTCGCCGACTACGCCGAGCGGCTACGCGGCCGCTGCAAGCTCGAGCTCAAGGTCGTGCCGCTCGCAAGGCGCTCCCCCGGAGCCTCGGTCGCGCGCGCAGTCGCCGACGAAGCCGAGCGCCTGCTCGCGGCGGTTCCCGCGGGCGCACACGTGGTCGCGCTCGCGGAGGACGGCAAGCCCTGGACCACCGCCGACCTCGCCGCGAAGCTCGAGCCCTGGATGCAGCGCGGCGCCCCCGTCGCCTTCCTGATCGGCGGCCCCGACGGCCTGGGCGGCGCCTGCCTCGACCGCGCCGCCGAGCGCTGGTCGCTGTCGAAGCTCACGCTCCCCCACGGCCTCGTCCGCGTCGTCGCCGCCGAAGCGCTCTACCGCGCCTGGTCCGTCCTGGAACGCCACCCCTACCACCGCGCATAGGGTCTGACCCCATTTCGCGCGATGGCGCCGCAGGGTCTGACCCCATTTCGCGCGACGGCGTCGCGACGTAGTGGGGGGCGAGCCGAAATGGGGTCTGACCCTAATTCGCCAAAGAAATCGAGCATGTCCCTATTTTTCGCCTCAGGTTATAGTTCGTTGAATGAAAAAGGATTTCATCTATCTGGCGTCGGCCTCGCCGCGGCGCGGCGAGTTGCTGCGCCAGATCGGCGTGCCGTTCGAGGTCTGGCCGGCGTCGATCGAGGAGGCCGTCGCCCAAGGCGAGGCGCCCGAGGAGTACGTGCGCCGGCTCGCGACCACCAAGGCCGACAAGACCTGGGACGACGTGGAATCCGACGATCTCGAGCCGCGCCCGGTCCTCGCCGCCGACACGGCGGTGGTGCTCGACGGCCGCGTGCTCGGCAAGCCCGCGACGCCCACGGAGGCCGAGACCATGCTGGCCGAGCTGTCCGGCCGAACGCATCGGGTGCTCACGGCGGTAGCGCTGCGCTGCGGGCCGAAGACCGAGACGCTGCTCTGCGCAACCGAAGTGAGATTTCGCGCGACGACGGCCGCGGAACGGCGTGCGTACTGTGCGACGGATGAGCCGTACGACAAAGCCGGCGGCTACGGAATCCAAGGGTTCGCGGCGGTGTTCGTCGAGCACTTGAACGGCAGCTACTCGGCCGTGGTCGGGTTACCGCTCCACGAGACCGCGCTGCTGCTCGATCGCTGCGGCGTCGCGCCGTGGCGCGAGCGGAAGACCGCCGAATGAAAGAAGAGATCCTCATCAACGCCACCGCGCGCGAAGTCCGCGCCGCGCTGGTCGAAAGCGGCGTGCTGCAAGAAGTGCTGATCGAGCGCACGAGCCGGCGCGGGCTCGTGAGCAACATCTATAAGGGAAGGGTATCGCGCGTGCTACCCGGCATGCAGGCCGCGTTCGTCGAGCTCGGGCTCGAACGTACCGCCTTCCTGCACGCGTCCGACATCGCGCGGGGCTCCGACCCCGAGCGCGGCCGCGACGACGACGCGGCCGCCGCGCGCGACGCGGACATCCGCGAGTTCGTGCACGAGGGCCAGGAGCTGCTCGTGCAGGTGCTCAAGGAGCCGCTCGGCAGCAAGGGCGCGCGGCTCACCACCTACATCACGATCCCGTCGCGGTATCTCGTGATGACGCCGAAGGGCGGCGGCGTCGGCGTGTCGGCGCGCATCGAGGACGAGGCCGAGCGCGAGCGCCTGCGTCTAATCGTCGAGGAGCTGATCGCGGCGGAAGGGCCGCCGGGCGGCTACATCATCCGCACCGCCGCCGAGGGCGCACCGCGCGAGTCGTTGCACGCCGACATGCTGTTCCTCGCCAAGCTCTGGAAGACGATCGACGAGCGTGCGGGCGAGACGCGCCCAGGCGAGCTCGTTTACGAGGACCTGCCGCTGCCGCTGCGCGTGCTGCGCGACTCGTCGAGCCCCGACCTCGCGCGCGTACGCGTGGACTCCGAGCCGATGTTCGTGCGGCTCAAGGAGTTCGCCGCGACCTTCGCGCCGCACCTGGCGCCGCTGATCGAGCTGTACGTGGAAGCACGGCCGATCTTCGACGTCTACGGCGTCGACGACGAGATCAACCGCGCCCTGCACCGCAAGGTGCCGCTCAAGTCCGGCGGCTACGTGGTGTTCGACCAGACCGAGTCGATGACCACGATCGACGTGAACACCGGCGCCTACGTGGGCCACCGCAACCTCGAGGAGACCATCTTCAGGACCAACCTCGAGGCCGCCGTCGCCATCGCGCGACAGCTGCGCCTGCGCAATTTAGGCGGCATCATCATCATCGATTTCATCGACATGACGGAGGAGGAGCACCGCCGTCAGGTGCTCCAGGCGCTCACGGACCGGCTCGCGACGGATCACGCCAAGACGCAGATCATGAACGTCTCGCCGCTCGGCCTCGTGGAGATGACCCGCAAACGCAATCGCGAGAGCCTGGAACACGTGCTCTGCCAGGCTTGTCCAAGCTGCGAGGGTCGCGGATTCGTGAAGACGTCGGAGACGATCTGCTACGAGATCTTCCGCGAGATCATGCGCCAGCATCGCCAGTTCGATTTTCAGGAGCTGCTCGTGCTCGCGCGCCCCGGCGTGATCGAGCGGTTGCTCGACGAGGAGTCCGCGAGCATCGCCGAGCTCGAGGAAGTCACCGGCAAGCCGATCCGCCTGCAAAGCGAGGGAATGTATGCGCCGGAGCAGTTCGACGTGGTTCTGATGTAGGTTTGCGATGCGTCCCTGGGTTCGAAAGTCGCTCAAGACCGCCGTCGCGCTCGTCGCGATCTGCGCCCTGCTCGTGGGCGCCGGTCTCGTCGGCTTCCGGGTGCTGGTGAACCGGCTGCCGAGCTACCAGGACGACCTCCAGGCATGGGTCAATGAAGCTCTCGGAGTGCGCCTCACGTTCGCGAGTGTCGACGCGCGCTGGGGTTGGCGCGGCCCCGAGCTCACGTTCCGCGATGCGAGCCTCGCCGCGACCGACGACGCCGCGCCGTTCTTGAAGGCGCGGGTGGCGAGCGTCGGCGTGGGCCCGATCGCTCTGGCCGCGCGCCTGCTCACCAAGCGCGAGCTCGGCATCGACCGGCTCACGTTCGAGGGCACCGAGCTCACGATCGTGCAGACCGCCGACGGCGACATCACCTTGCAGGGTGCGCCGGCGTCCGCCGCTCGCCGCCTGGATTTCGCGCTCGACGTGCTGCCGGAGGTCGAGGTGCTCGTGCGCGACAGCCGCGTGCTCTACTTCGATCAGCGCCGCGGTTTCATGTGGGACTTCCGGGACGTGGCGGGCAGCATGCGCCGCGACGACAACGCGCTGCTGATCGAGGCGCAGGCGCGGCCGCGCAGCGATATCGCGCGCAGCATCGAGCTCACCGCCCAAGGGTTTGTCGAAGAGGGATTCATCGAAGAGGGGCTCGGCGAGCAGACAGCCCCGGGCACGGCCGGCGCCGCGCCGCGCGGCCTGCGCTTCAACGGCGACTGGCGCATGTCCGCGCAGCTCGAGGACGTCGATCTCGGCGTGGCGGGGCGGCTGCTGCCGGCGTCGAGCGACTCGCCGCCCACGAGGCTGCTGCCGCTGGCCGGGCGCGGCGACGTCGGGCTCTGGGTGGAATGGAAGCGCGCCGCGCCGGTCGGCGGCTCCGTGAAGCTCGCGCTCGCCGGCGTCGAGCTGCCGGGCGCGCAGGGCGCCGCGGCGTCGCGCTACGACCGTCTCGGGCTCACGGCCGACTGGAGCAGCGGCGACGCTGGCTGGCGCGTGCAGTTGCGCGACATCGCGCTCGAGCGCGAAGGGCGCGTGTGGCCGGCCGGCAGCGCTGCGGAGCTCGAGCTCACGCGCGATGCGGACGGTCTCAAGCGGCTCGCGCTGCGCGGCGACTTCGTGCGGCTCGAGGATCTCACGCCGTTGCTCGGGCCGTTGCCGGAGTCGCGGCTGCGCGAGTCGTGGCTCGCGCTCGCGCCGCGCGGCGACCTGCGCAGCGTGGACCTCGAGCTCCAACGCACCGCCGTCGAGGGCGCCATCGACTATCGCGTGTCGGGCGAGTTCGCGGCGTTGGGGATCGAGCCGTTCGAAGGCCTGCCCGGCGTCGACGGGCTCACCGGCGCGGTGCGCGCCGACTCGCGCAGCGGCCGCGTGGAGCTCAAGACCGCCGCCGCCGGCTTCGATTGGCCCACGGTGTTCCGTGCGCCGCTCGACGTCACCGAGCTCACCGGCATCGTGGTTTGGCGGCAGGCCCAGGACGCCCTCAGGATCGTGAGCGACGACCTCGTGCTCGCGACGGGCGACGCCAGCACGCGCTCGAACCTCGAGATCACGCTGCCGGCCGACGGCGGGGCGCCGCGGCTCGACCTCGCGAGCACGGTTTCGGGCTTCGACCTGACCGCGGTGCACTCCTACCTGCCGGCGCAGAAGATGCCGGCGACCGTGGTCGAGTGGCTCGACGCCGCGCTCGTGGGCGGCCGCGCGCGCTCGGCCAGCGTCACGTTCGTGGGGCCGCTCGCGGCGTTCCCGTTCGATGGCGGCGAGGGCGAGTTCCGCGCGAAGGTCGAGCTCGATCGCGCCGTGCTCGCGTACATCTCCGATTGGCCGCGTGCCGAGGAGCTCGAGGGCACCGTCGAGTTCGTCAACGCGAGCTTCGCGGCGCAAGGTAGCGGCCGAGCGCTCGGTAACCGCGCGGCGAACGTGCGCGTCGCGATCCCCGATGTGCGCGATGCCGTGATGGGGTTGCAAGTGGACACCATCGGCCCGCTCGGCCAGGTGCTCGCGTTCTTGCAGGGCGCGCCGCTGATCGCGCGCGAGCTCGGGTCCGACTTCACGCGCTTGAGCGCGCCGAGCGGCACCGGCGAGGTCCGGGTGGACTTGAGCCTGCCGCTCAAGGACCGCAACGCGTACAAGCTTGGAGCGTCGCTCGGCATGATCGGCGGCGAGCTCGCGTTCCGCGGCTTCGGCCCGCACGCCACCGAGATCGACGGCATGCTCACGCTCGAGGACGGCGTGCTGCGCGGCGCGGGCATCGAGGCGATCTTCCTCGACGGCCCAGTCACGGTGCGCGTCGATCCCCCCGGCGTCGAGGGCTATCGCACGCGGCTCGCGCTCGAGGGCGAGGTCACGATCGACGCCGTCGCCGACGCGTTCGACCTGCCGTTCGCCGAGCGCCTCGCGGGCCAGACGCGCTGGCAAGGCGCGCTGCTCATCCCGGCGGTGGGCAACGACGAGCGCATGCCGCCGCGGATCACGGTGGACTCGAACCTGAGCGGCGTGGCGCTGCGCTTCCCCGCGCCGTTCGAGAAAGCGCCCGGCGAGCCTACCAACCTGCAAGTGGATCTCACCTTCCCGCCGAGCGGCGGCCTCGACATGCAGGGCTACCTCGGCGCGTCGCGCCGCTTCGCGCTGCAGTTCGACACCGCGGCCGGCAGCGGCGCCGAGGGCAAGTTCGACTTCCGGCGCGCCGCGCTGCGCTTCGGCGGCGCGCTGCCCGAATTCCGCGCGGACCGCGGCGTCACGGTCGACGGCAGCGTGCCCGAGCTGCACGTCGACGATTGGCTCGCGCTGTCGGGCGACGGCGCCGACGGCAGCGCCGGCGGCGGCCTCGGCGCCGCGTTCGCGGGCGGCGCCCTCGACGTCGCGGCGTTTACGGCGTTTGGCCAGGAGCTCGGCAGCACGAAGTTGAGCGCGCGGCGGCGCACCGACGACTGGCAGATCGAGCTCGACAGCGATCCCGTAGCCGGCACGCTGCTGATCCCGATCGATCTCGATCGCGACCCGCAAGTGGTGGCGGTGATGCGGCGCCTGTACTTGAGCGCGGGCGACGGCACGTCGACACGGCACGTCGACCCTCGCCAGCTGCCGGGCCTGCAGCTGCACAGCGACGAGTTCGCCGTGGGGCCGCGGCAGCTCGGCCGGCTCGACGCCGAGATCCTCTCCGACTCGCTGGGGCTCAGGCTCGCGTCGTTCGAGAGCTCGAGCGAGAGCTTCAGCGCGCAAGGCAGCGGCGCCTGGTTCGTCGGTGCCGACGGCGACACCACGCGTTTCTCCGTGACCGTGTCCTCGACGGATCTCGCGAAGACTTTCGCGGCGCTCGGCTTCGACCCGATCATCGAGGGCAAGTCCGCGGAGGTCACCGCGAGCGTCTACTGGCCCGGGTCGCCGAGCTCGGACTGGATGCAGCACGTGGGCGGAGATCTCGCGCTCAAGGCCGAGAAGGGCAGCCTGCTCGACGTGCAGCCCGGCGCCGGCCGCGTGGTCGGCCTCCTGAGCTTGAGCGCGCTGCCGCGCCGTCTCGCGCTCGACTTCCGCGACGTGTTCAACCGCGGCCTCGTGTTCGACGACATCACGGCGGACTTCGTCGTCGTCGACGGCAATGCTTACACCGACAACTTGAAGCTCACGGGCCCGGTCGCCGAGGTCGGCGCGATCGGCCGCACGGGGCTCCGCGACAAGGACTATCACCAGCAGTTCGTCGTCACGGCCGAGCCGGGCAAGGTACTGCCCACCGTCGGCGCGCTGCTCGGCGGCCCCGGGGTCGCGGCCGCGCTCTTGATCTTCACGCGCATCTTCAAGAAGCCGCTCGCGGGTATCGGCCGTGCGTCGTATTGCGTGACCGGCAGTTGGCAGGAGCCTATGGTCGAGCGGCTGTCGGCCGAGCAACTCGAGCGGGGTCAGCTCTGCGCCGAGCTGCCGCCCGGCGCCAAGCCCGCGGAGGTGGCGGCACGATGAAGGCAGCGGCTGTGCAGATGACGTCGACTCGCGACGTGCGCCAGAACCTGACCGACGCCGGGCGGTTGATCCGCACGGCGGCCGAGCAGGGAGCGGAGCTCGTCGTGCTGCCGGAGAACTTCTCGTTCCTCGGCGCCACTGACGCGGAGCGCCGAGCGGCCGTGGAGCCGTGGGGCGACGGGCCCGCGCAGCAATTCCTCGCCGAGACCGCCGAGCGGCACCGACTCTGGCTCGTCGGCGGCACGATTCCGATTCGGGAGCAGGGCGAGCGCGCGAGCTCGCGGTCGTTGCTCGTGGCGCCGGACGGCCGCGTGGAGGCGCACTACGACAAGATTCACCTGTTCGACGTCGACGTGCCTGTTGATAAAGGGGGAGGGCGCGAGTCGGAGCGCTACAAGGAGTCGGCGAGCACGCTGCCCGGCGAGCGCGTCGTCAGCGCCGCGACCCCGCTCGGGCGCGTCGGGCTCACGGTCTGTTACGACATCCGTTTCCCGGCGCTCTTCCATCGCTTGAGCGTGCTCGGCGTCGACGTGCTGGTGGTGCCGGCGGCGTTCACCGTGCCCACGGGCCAAGTGCACTGGCAGCCGCTGCTACAGGCGCGCGCGATCGAGTCGCTCGTCTACCTGGTCGCCGCCGGGCAGTGCGGCGAGCACGCGGGCGGGCGCAGAACGTACGGGCACTCGATGATCATCGGGCCTTGGGGCGAGGTGTTGGGCGAGCTCCCGGGCGGTCCTGGTGTTCTCTGCGTCGATCTCGATATGATCCGGCTCAGCCAGTTGCGCGAATCCTTCCCGGTCGTGCGCCATCGCCGGGAGCTCTGACGGAAAAATAGGGACATGCTGCTTTTTCGACCGGGACCGCGAATGCGGCGCGGCGCTCTAACGAAAAAGCAGCATGTCCCTATTTTTCCTGGCACGCGGTTGAAAAGTGGCCTGTCCCTTTTTTTCTCCAAAGGTTGGTAAATGCTCGAACCGAATCCAAAGATCGTCGCCGCCGCAGATTCTTTCGCGATCGCTCGCGAGCATCTGCTCGCGAGCTCCGGCCTCGACTTGGGCTCGCTCGACAAGGCGCTGGCGAACGCGATGACGCGCGATCTCGACTACGCCGACCTGTACTTGCAGCTCACGCGCTACGAGACGTGGACCGTCGAGGACGGCATCGTCAAGGAGGGTGTGCACAGCATCGATCAGGGGATCGGCGTGCGCGCGGTTGCGGGCGAGCGCACCGGGTTCGCCTATTCCGATCAGCTCGACGAGGCCGCGTTGTTCGACGCCGTCGACGCGGCGCGCGGCATCGCGCGCCACCAGGGCACGGGCAAGGTCAAGGTCGCTCGCCGTGTCGGGTACCAGCCGATCTATCCCACCGTCGATCCGCTGCGCAGCATGAGCGACGAGGCGAAGGTCGCGCTGCTCGCCGAGATCGACCGGCGCACGCGCGCCATGGACCCGCGCGTGCACCAAGTGATCGCGAGCATCGCCGGCGTTTACGAGATCGTGCTGGTGCAGGGCTCCGACGGCACGCTCGCCGCGGACGTGAGGCCGCTCGTGCGGCTCAACGTCTCGGTGATCATGGAGGGCGGCGGCCGCCGCGAGCAAGGCTACGCGGGCGGCGGCGGACGCGGCGACTTCGCCGTGCTCACGGCCAACGACCGGCCGTTCGCCATCGCGGCCGAGGCCGTGCGCTCCGCGGCCGTGAACATCGAGGCGGTGCCTTCGCCCGCGGGCAACATGCCCGTCGTGCTCGGCGGCGGCTGGCCCGGAATCCTGCTGCACGAGGCCATCGGCCACGGGCTCGAAGGCGACTTCAACCGCAAGGGCACGTCCGCGTTCACCGGCCGCATCGGCGAGCGCGTCGCGACCGAGCAATGCACGGTCGTCGACGACGGCACGCTCGTGGGGCGGCGCGGCTCGCTCAACGTCGACGACGAGGGCACGCCGACGCAGTGCAACACGCTGATCGAGGGCGGCATCCTGAAGGGCTACATGCAGGACAAGATGAACGCGCGGCTGATGAAGACGCAGTCGACGGGCAATGGCCGGCGCGAGTCGTTCGCTTACGCGCCGATGCCGCGGATGACGAACACCTACATGCTGCCCGGTAAGTACGATCCCGAGGAGATCATCGCGTCGGTGGACAAGGGCATCTACGCGCCGAACTTCGGCGGCGGCCAGGTGGACATCACCTCCGGCAAATTCGTGTTCTCCGCGAGCGAGGCGTACCTGATCGAAGGCGGCAAGAAGACGACTCCGATCAAGGGCGCGATGCTGATCGGCAGCGGTCCCGAGGTGCTCACGCGCGTGTCGATGGTCGGCCGCGATCTCAGCCTCGACCAGGGGCTCGGCACGTGCGGCAAAGAGGGCCAATCGGTTCCCGTGGGCGTCGGCCAGCCGACGATTCGCATCGACTCGCTGACGGTCGGCGGCACGCAGACCTGAGCGCGCGCGGCGCGCCCTCTCGCGGTGCCGTGTTACGTCAAAGCCGGGCGGCCGCGTTCGTGATTCCGATCACCGCGAAGCGGGGACCTAGGCACGTACGCTGCGTTTTTCGTCACCGAGAGCAAGAACGTGGGCATCAACTTCGAGCAAACCATGTCGGAAAAGGACTTCAAGCGCTCGCTGCTCGATCCCGGTGAGGATCGTCTCGCGCGCGAGCTGCGGGGGGACTCCGATCTCGAGGTCGAGGGTCTCGGCCTGTCGTTCTTCGGCCGCTTGCTGGGTCTGTTCATCGGCAAGCCGTAGCGCGCTCGTCGATTTGCTCCGCGCGCTGCTCGAAGCCCACAATAGGTTACCGGCCGACGAGGCCTCAACGCCGCGCGATTCCCGCCGATGTGGTTGTCGAAACCGTTGTATGAGGCGCTGCCGATCTACTACGTGGCGATCGGCCTGGTTGCGCTCGTCGCCCGGCTCTACGTGAACTATTGGTACTGGCCGCTGATCTGCACGGTCGTAGGCATCGCCAGCCTGCTCGCGGGCGCGTTCGTGTGGCTCAAGCGCCGCGACCACCGCCGCGCCGAAAAATAGGGACATGTTGGATTTTTCGCGGCCCGGCATCAGCGCAAATTGCGCGCCGCGCGACCGCGAAAAATCCAACATGTCCCTATTTTTCGCCTCTCGCGTCGGCGAAAAGTAACCTGTCCCTATTTTTCTTCGCCGACGGCCGCTTCGGCCTCGTCGGCGTCTTGGTCGAGCTCGTCGTCGTCCGCGTCGTCGTCGTCGTCGTCGAGCTCCTGCTGACGCACGCGGGCGGCCAGCGTGCTGCGCATGTCGCGGTACAGAAGCTTGTGCTCGCCGAGCTGAATCACGTCGCCGTCGGCGAGCTCGTGGTGTTTCACGCGCTTCGACTTGATGAACACGCCGTTCGTGCTGTTCAAGTCCTCGACCACCGAGCGGTTGCGATCCGAGACGATCTGCGCGTGGTGGCGCGAGATGAACTTGCTGCGGATCTGCAGGTCGTTGTCGGGCGTGCGGCCGATGATCGCGCGGCCCACCTTCAGATTGAGCTCCGCGACGAGCTGATCCTGGAACAGCACGTCGAACCTCGCGACCGCCGCGTTGACGGGGCCGTACTCGCCGGTGAGCTCGTTGCGCTCTTGCTCGCTCATGCGTTCGGAGAACTCCACCCACTGGAGCTCCTCGGCGGCGGCCTTCACCGTGGTTTCATCCACGGTGGTCTGCTCCTCGGCGAATGCGCAAAGCATTGCGGTGTCGCAGATAACGTTCACCAGCCGCGGCACGCCGCCGGCATAGCGGAATGCCATGTCGCAGGCGGCGTCGGTAAAGATCTTGCGGCCCTTCGCGCCGGCGACGTTGAGCCTGTGGGTGATGTACTCGTGCGTCTCGCGTTTCGAGAGCGCCGACAAATGGAAGCGCAGGCGTACCCGCTGCGTGAGCTGCTGGAGCCGCGGGGAATCGAGCTTGCGCGACAGCTCCGGCTGGCCCGCGAGGATGATCCTCAAGAGCTTTTCCTTCTGTGCTTCGAGCCCGGAGAGCAGCCGCACCTCCTCGAGCACCTTGCGCGACAGGTTCTGCGCCTCGTCGATGATCAGCAGGATCTTCTTGCCGGCCGCGTATTGCTCGATCATGAAGTCCTTGATCATCGCGAGCAGCTCGACCTTGCGCTTGCGGAACGGCTTGAAGCCGAATTCGACGAGCAATGCCTGGAGGAACTCGACCGGCGTGAGCTGCGTCTGGCTGATGTGCGCGAGCAGGATGTCTTCAGGCAGCTCGGCGAGGAAGCTCTCGATCAGCGTGGTTTTCCCCGCGCCGATCTCGCCCGTGATCACGACGAACCCGTCGGCGAGCCAGATCGTCGACTCCATGTAGGCTTTGGCTCGCGAATGCTGCTTGCTCGCGAACAGGAACTGCGGGTCCGGTGTCAGGCGAAACGGCGGTTCGGTGAGTTGAAAAAGCTCGCAATACATGGCCTTGCGGCGGACCTCTAGGGCGAAGGGACGAGGCGGAAGCCTAATACAAACGTCTGGGGCTTACGAGGCGCGTGTCACGATTCTGCGACCGCGAGCACGGCCCGCAATGCCTCGAGGCGCTCGAGCAGGCGGGCCCGGTCGGGGTCGACGAGCGTGCAATGGCCTATTTTGCGGCCGGGTCTGGGAGTTTTCCCATAGTCGTGTAAATG
>Ga0137409_10001160_pt1 | contig 28615 bp, 29 predicted proteins | sample CZODoug1_16funga_FD_122059 | JGI IMG/M metagenome (GOLD analysis project Ga0137409, IMG submission 122059) | Vadose zone soil fungal communities from Angelo Coast Range Reserve, California, USA - CZODoug1_16fungal (Hybrid Assembly) | ecosystem: Environmental > Terrestrial > Soil > Vadose zone...
AGGGCTATGTCGGCGGGGACGGGTCTCTCTGCAACGTCTCCCGCGGGCTCTATATGCACTGCCCGGCCCCGGGCCGGCTTATCCTCACGGCGTATCACAACGTCGTGGAGCTGGATGTCCGCGGCGCGACCCCCAAGCTGGTCCGCATCATCGGCAGGAAAGGGTCCGGCCCGGGGGAGATGGACGGGCCCGAGGGATTATCGAGGGACGCGAACGGCGACACCTACGTCACGGACGAGCACAACCGGCGGATCAACGTCTTCAAGGAAGACGGCACCTATCTCCGCTCGATTCCCCTCTCGCAGGATCCGCAGTACGTCCTGGTGCTCGGGAACCGCCTGTACTATTCGCTCAACAAGCGGAACTACGTCGTCTGCACCACCAAGGACGGCAAGGAACTGTTCCGGCTCGGCCACGAGGCCCTGTTCCCGCTCTTCTGCTATATCGGCGTCCCCGCCGCGCTCGGGACCTTCGTGATCTTCACCGCCCGCAGGCAGGCCGGGCGCGGCCTCCTCGCGGCGCTCGCCGTCGGCAGCCTCTGCGCGCTCGCCTGCGGCTGGGATTATTACCGGCACTCGCAGCCCGGCGACAGCCGGCGGCCCGACTGCATCACGCCGTCCCCCGACGGACGCCGCCTCTATGTCACCGATCGGGACAACGGGCGCATCCAGGTCTACGACTCGGAGGGGAAGTTCCTCTTCTGCTTCGGGGAGGAGGGCAGCGGGCCGGGCCAGCTCAAGGACCCCATCCAGACCGCCTTCGACCGCGAGGGACGGCTGTGGGTCTGCGACAGCGACAATCACCGCCTGCAGCTCTTCACTGCGGACGGCAAACCCCTGCGCATCATCCAGTAGAAGAGCCGGTCCAACACCAGAACACCGGAGCCCGGAGAGGGGTCTTTGGGTTTCGCCGTCCTGGCTAGGTGGAATCGCCGGAACGGAGAGGATAATACCGCTCCTGGTATGCCTGGGTCTCCCGCAGCAGGCCGGGACCCGCCCCGTAGGCGCGGGCGAAACGCATGCGCTCGGTCCGCGTCAGCAGCACGCGGGCCCACTTCAGGATCAGGGCCAGGTCGCGGATCCGCCCCGCGCGCGGGAAGAACCGCCAGCGCCAGATGCCCGCGAAGGGGACATCGATGAGGTGCACCTTGTAGACCCCGTTCTCCTCGGTGAGCAGGACGTTCTTCGCCCGGAGGGTATGGATGAAGAAGCGCTCCTCGTGGGCTTGCCGCAGCGTGCGGGCAAAGTCCTCGATCAGGCGGTGACGCTCGCGGGCGTCGGGCAGCGGGAACGGCGCGGCACCGGGATTGTAGACGTAGGTCCACATCGAGACGGAATCCTCGATGGCGCGCGTCATGACGAAGCTTTCGCCGACGAACCCGAGCGTCCGCGCCTGGCCGCTGGCCACGGGCTCGGGCACGTTGAAGCCCAGCGCGGCGAGGCGGATCAGGTTGCGGTATTCCCGCCCGGCGCGCGAGACGATGAACAGCGTCCGCAGGCGCCAGAGGCCGGAATAGGCGTAGATCTTCAGGAAGAAATGGCCCTGGGGCAGGTGGAGTTCGGCGACGGCGCTGCGGCGCTCGGCGGGAGGGACCGAGGCGCCGTATTTCGCGATCACGTCCGCGGGGCTCCGCAGGCCGTCGAAAAGAGCGCGGCGGTCCGGGTGGACGACGAGTTCCACCCCGTGGATCAGCATTGGCGCGAATTCTACCACGCCCGGGCGGCGATTGGCATTAGTAGGATGGGCGGACCGCGTGACAATTCGGGGGCCGGACGCCACCCATGGGCAAGGTTGGGGGAGAACACTATGCGCCGCTTGGTCTGCCTCGCGTTCCTGGCCGCCCTGGGCTGTTCGTCGGGCCCCGCGCCCGTCGCGCCCATGGCGGGTCCCCGGACGATCCCGCCCGCCAAGGTCTACGTCGTCCTCTGGTTCGACACGGAGGATTACCTGTCGCCGGCCGACGACGACGCGTCGTTGCACCTCGCGAACTTCCTGACGGCCCGGGGGATCAAGGCGACGTTCAAGATCGTCGGCGAGAAGGCGCGCGTCCTGGAGAAGCGCGGACGCAGCGACACGATCGAGGCGCTGAAGAAGCACGAGATCGGCTTCCACTCCAACTATCACAGTCCGCACCCGACGCCGGCGCAGTATCTGTCCGGCCTGGGCTGGGACGAGGGTGCGGCGGAATTCGAGCGGCGTGAAGGCCCCGGCGTGGAGGACCTGCGCCGGATCTTCGGGGTGCATCCGACCTGCTACGGCCAGCCGGGCAGTTCCTGGGGTCCGCAGGCCTTCGCGGCCATGAAGAAGTGGGGCATGAAGGCCTATATGGACGCGGGCAGCCACGTCGGGCTCGACGGCAAGCCCCATTATTATTGCGGTCTCCTGACGATGTACAAGCTGACGCATCACCCGCGGACGGGGCTGGGCGGCGAGAAGGATCTCGAGCTGGGGAAGCAGGCGATCCAGAAGTCCTACGAACAGCTGATGAAGGAAGGCGGCGGGATCATCTCCGTCTACTATCACCCCTGCGAGTGGATCCACAAGCAGTTCTGGGACTCGATCTTCAAGAACGGCGTGAACCCGGCGCGCGAGGACTGGCAGATGCCGCCGCAGAAGACGGCCGAGGAGACGAAGGTCGCGTACGAAACCTTCGAGGCCTGGATTCGCTATATCCAGACCCTCCCCGACCTCCAGTTCATCACGGTGGGCGAAGCGGCCGAGGTGTATCGCGATCGGGCCCAGGGTCGGGCTTTCGACACGGCCGAGCTGAAGGAGATCGCGGCCGCCGTCGGCGACGAAGTTAATTTCCAGCGCCGCGGCGACTACGCCCTGGCGCCGGCCGAGGTCCTCGCCCTGCTGAATCCGGTCGTCGCGGACCATGCGTCGGAATGGGGCCCGCTCAAGTCCGGCGCGAGGAAGACGGTCGAGCTGAACGGGACGCCGATCGGCCCGACCGAGCCCGGCCCGGTTCTGACGGCGGCGATGACGACGACCTGGAACCAGTTCGCCCGGACGGCGGCCTGGGTCCAGGAGTACCTGAAGAAGCACCACCGGATCCCGCCCACGATCTGGCTGGGGAGCACGGGGGTCCCCCCGGAGGCGTACTTCACGGCGCTGGCGCGCGTGGTGCCGTCGGTGCTCGACGGCAAAGCGCCCGAGTCGGTGGAGCTCCGGCCGGCGACGTACACGATCGGCGCGCGGGTGGCGGACGACAGCCCGAAGATCTTCGGCTGGCTCTTCCCCGAGGGCTTCCACGCCCCGGCGATGATGGAGCTCGCGCGGCGCCAGGCCTGGACGATCAAGCCGGCGATCCGGCAGCCGACCCCCTGACCCGGGGGGTACAATGATTTCTGAATGGTGAAGGCGATCATCCTCGGCGCCCTGTATGGCCTGCTGGCGGCCTCGCTGATCATGGTCGCCTTGATGGGAGGGATGGCCCTCCTGAATCCTCAGACGGCCATCGGACGGAATCCCCTGCCGCTGATCGGCCTGATGCTCCTGTGGCTGATGATGGCGGGCGCTCCCGGAGCCTTCCTCCTTTCCATCCTGATCAGCGTGCGGCTGGACTTCCTGGCCCGCCGGAACCAGCCGCGGCCGGTGATCCTCAGGACCGCCGTGCGGTACGGCTCCTTTCTGGGCTTCGTCAACCTCGTCATCACGATGGTGCTGCTCGACCCCCATCCCGTCGGCATCGAGACGATCAATCCCCTGAAGATGGGCTACTTCCTGGCGCCCGCGCTGCTGGGCGGAGTCGGGCTGGGCCTGGGGGCCGCCGACGGGATCCTCTCCCGAAAGCAATCGTGAACAAAAATCCTCGTTCCGGCGCTTTCCGCGTGATATAGTTTAATTAGAATGGTTTAAGTAATAGATATGCCGGCGACCATCGACCCCGTCAATGCGATCACCCTGCTCGGCTTCATCGAGGAGGCCCCGCGCTCGGGCTACGACCTGAAACGGGCCATCGACGAGCGGCTGGAGCAGCTGCTGGAAATGACTTCGGGCACGGTCTACTACACCCTCAAGCGCATGGAAGCCCGGGGCTGGGTCAAGGGAAGCGTCTCCCGCAAGGGGAAGCGGCCCGAGCAGCGGGTCTACCGGATCACCCCCGGAGGGAGCAAGGCCTTCGCGGAGCTGCTGGAGCAGGCCCTGTCCCAGGGCCACCGGATCGTGACGCCCTTCGACATCGCCCTCTACTTCACCCCCCGGCTGCCCCCCGAGACCGTCGTCCGGGCCGTCGACAAACATCTCGCGGATCTCGACCGGCTCCGCGATTCCCTGCATACTCTGGAGCAGCGCTTCCCGGTGCGCTGGCCGTTCCACCTGTACTACCTGCGCGAAAAAGCCAAGGAGATCGCGGGCTCCAGCGAACGCTGGTGGCTGAAGCTTCGGAAGAAGGTCGAGGAAAGGGCAAGCGTTAAGGGATAGAGCATGGTCGATTTCGCGCTCAACGAAGAACAGAAGATGATGGCGGACATGGCCCGCGACTTCGCGCGGACCGAGATCCGGCCCCTCGCGGACAAGTACTACCGCAAGGGCGAGAAGATCCCGCATGACGAGCTCGACGAGGTCCTGAAGAAGGCCAACGGCCTGCGCCTGATCGACTACTACTTCCCCGCCGACTACGGCGGCCTGGGGGTCACCGACAAGCTGATCACCTGCCTCATGGTCGAGGAACTCTGCTGGGGCGACGCCGGCATCGCGATCCACATCGTCGCGAGCGGTCTCTGCGCCAAGGCCATCGAGGCCATGGGCACCCCCGAGCAGAACAAGAAGTGGCTGGAGCGCTTCTGCAACCCGAACAACGACGCCAAGATGCCCCATATCGGCGCCTTCTGCCTCACCGAGCCGGGCGCCGGGTCGAACGTCACCGGCATGACCACGACCGCGCGGAAGGACGGGAACAGCTGGGTTCTCAACGGCGTGAAGCAGTTCATCACCAACGGCGGCATCGCGGACACCTACGTCGTCATCGCCCAGACCAATCCCGGGGCGCAGTCGACGGGCGAGCGCGTCCAGGGCCTGGCGGGCTTCATCGTCGAGAAAGGCGCGAAGGGTCTCAAGCCCGGCTCCGACTACGTCAAGTGGGGCGTGCTCGCGACCAATACGACGGAAGTCCACCTCGAGGACGTCCGCGTCCCGCTCGAGAACAAGCTGGGCAGCGAGTCGACCGGAGGCATGATGGGCGTCGTCGCGACGCTCGAATCGTCGCGCGTGATGGTCGCCTCCGCGGCGCTCGGCATCGCCCGGGCGGCCTTCGAGACGGGTCTCGCCTATGCGAAGACCCGCGTGCAGAAGAAACCGATCATCGAGTTCCAGGCGATCGGCCACAAGCTGGCCGACATGGAGACGCAGATCCAGGCCGCGCGCGGCCTGGTCTGGAAGGCGGCCTGGATGGCCACGAACAACGTCCCCTTCACCCGCGGCGAAGGCAGCCAGGCAAAGCTCTACTGCGGCGACCTCGCGGTGCAGTGCTGCCTGGAGGCCATCCAGATCCACGGGGGGTACGGGTTCATGAAGGAATACGATTGCGGCCGTTGGCTCATGGACGCGATCATTTTCAAGATCTGGGAAGGCACGGCGGAGATCCAGCGCAACACGATCGTCCGCTATCTCAATCAGGGAGGCGGCAGTGACTAACGAAGCGGTGATCATCGACGCCCTGCGGACGCCGATCGGCAAGAAGGACGGGTTCCTCGCCAACTGGAGGCCCGACGACCTCGCGGGCGAGGTCATGGCCGCGCTCGTGAAGCGCAACGGGATCGACCCCGCCTCGGTCGACGATATCGTCCTGGGCTGCGTCACGCAGGTCCAGGAGCAGGGCTTCAATATCGCCCGGAACGCCGCCCTCGCGGGCGGGTTCCCGGTGACGGTCCCCGCCGCGGCGGTGAACCGGCTCTGCGCTTCCAGCCTCCAGGCGGTCGCCTTCGCGGCCGCGGAGGTGATCTCGGGCCAGGCCGAGCTCGCGATCGGCGCGGGCACGGAGTCCATGACCCGCGTGCCGATGGGCAGCGACGGCGCGCCCTTCTCCTCGCGCATCACCGACCGCTTCGACCTCGTCTCGCAGGGCATCTCGGCGGAGTTCATCGCCGAAAAGTGGCAGCTCTCGCGCCGGCAGCTGGACGAGTTTTCGTTCGGCAGCCATCAGAAGGCCCTCAAGGCCCACTTCAAACCCGAGATCCTGCCGATCGACGGGCGCGACACCGACGAAGGCCCGCGCAAGGGCACGTCCATCGAGAAGATGGGCACCCTGAAGCCCGCCTTCAAGGAGGGCGGCGTCATCACGGCGGGCAACAGCAGCCAGATTTCCGACGGCGCCGCGGCGCTGCTGATCGCGTCCACCGCGAAGGCAAAGCAGCTCGAGAAGCGCCCGCGCGCGAAACTCGTGGCGTCCGCGTCGGTCGGCGTCGACCCGACCCTCATGCTCACAGGCCCGATCCCGGCGACCGAGAAGGTGCTGCGGATGGCGGGCCTCAAGATGAAGGACATCGACCTCTTCGAGTGCAACGAGGCCTTCGCGCCCGTCGTGCTCGCGTGGATGAAGGAGACCGGCGCCGATCCCGCCCGCGTCAACGTCAACGGCGGCGCCATCGCCCTCGGCCACCCGCTGGGCAGCTCGGGCGCGCGGCTGCTGACCACGATCCTCTACGAGCTGGAGCGGCGCAACCTGAAGCGCGGCCTGGTCACGATGTGCATCGGCATGGGCCAGGGCGTCGCCACGATCATCGAACGCGTGTAGAAAACACAGGGACACAGAGGAGAACTCTGTGGAGGCATGATGAAGCTGCTCGAAGGGAAGGTCGCGATCATCACGGGCGCCGGCGGCGGGCTGGGCCGCGCGCATGCGCTGGCCATGGCCGCCGAGGGCGCGAAGATCGTCGTCAACGACCCCGGCGTCTCGCGCGACGGCAGCGGGGGCACGGGCGCGAAGATGGCCGACACCGTCGTCGCCGAAATCACGAAGGCCGGCGGCGAGGCCGTCCCGAACTACGACTCCGTTTCGGACGGCGCCGACAAGATCGTCAAGGCCGCGGTCGACGCGTTCGGCCGCGTCGATATCCTCGTCAACAACGCCGGCATCCTGCGCGACAAGACGATCCACAACATGACGGACGACATGTGGGACCTCGTGATCGCGGTCCACCTGCGCGGCACCTTCGCGTGCACCCGCGCGGCGGCGAAAGTCATGAAGGAGAAAGGCACGGGCGGCCGCATCATCAACACGACGTCCGTCGCGGGCCTCAAGGGCAACTTCGGCCAGTCGAACTACAGCGCCGCCAAGGCCGGCATCTACGGCTTCACCCTGACCGCGTCGATGGAGCTGCTCAAGGACGGCATCACCGTCAACGCGATCGCGCCCATCGCCAAGACGCGCATGACCGAGGAGATCGACAGCGTCCCGGCCGAATACCGTCCCGAGGAAGTGTCGCCGGTCGTCGTCTACTTCGCGAGCGACCTCGCCAAGGATCTGACGGGCCGCATCATCGGTGTCCACGGCCGCCATCTGTTCGAGTACCGGATGGAGACCAGCGAGGGCAGGGAGAAGAAGGATCCCTGGACCCCCGCCGAGGTCAACGCATGGATCCGAACGCCGGAGGCTCCGAAAACCGCCGCGGCTGCTGCGCCCGCGGGCGGCGGCAACAAGGTCGCCGGGATCTTCAAGGCCCTGCCCGGCGCGTTCGATCCCGAAAAGGCCGCGGGCTGGGACACGCTCATCCACTTCGCCGTCACCGGCTCCGGAGACTGGACCGTCGAGGTGAAGGACAAGAAGGTCCGCGTCGCCGAGGGCAAGCCGGACGCGCCGACCTCCGTGATCACCACCGACGCCGACACGCTGATCGGAATGGTCGAAGGCCGCGTCAAAGGCGATATGGCGTTCATGTCCGGCAAGCTCAAGGCCACGAAGGTGCCGGACCTCGGCAAGTTCGGGAAGGCCTTCGACTTCAAAAAGATCAAGGTCGGCGCCCCGGCCGCCGCCGCTGCGCCCGCGTCGACGTGCCCGGTCGACCTCCCCTCCCTGCTCGCGCGGCTGCAGGCCCAGTTCATCCCCGACAAGGCGGCGGGCTTCAACGCCACGCTGCTCTTCAAGGTCGACGGCCAGGCCGCGACGCTCGAGATCAGGGACAAGGCGGCGTCGGTGAAGCCGCCGGTCCCGCTGGCCACCTGCACGATCACGACCGACGGGGCGACGCTCGCAGGGATCATCGGCGGCTCGCTCGACGCCCAGAAGGCGTTCGGCGAGGGGAAGATCAAGATCACCCATCTCCCGAGCTGGCTGAAGTTCCGGCAGATGTTCACGTTCGCCCCCGAAATGGGGCTGCACCGCTCGCTGATCGGCAAACGTTATGGCGGCGCCGCGCAGCTGATCCGCCCGGAGCAGCTGGCCGCCTTCGACGCGGCCGTCGGCGCTCCGGGCTCCGTCGTCTTCCCGGTGACGCTGGTCAAGGACCCCTTCGTCAAGCTGTTCGAGGATCCCGACTTCAACGGCGAGCTCTCGCGCATGGTGCACGGCGAGCAGGTCTTCGTCTTCCATAAGCCGCTGAAAGCCTGGGATCTGATCACGCCGCGAGGCCGCGTCCTCGGCATCGAGGACAAGTCCTCCGGCCAGGTGCTCAATTTCGGCCAGAGCATCTTCCGCGAGGGAGAGCTCGTCGTCGAGATGGAGTCGCGCCTCTTCTTCCGCGGCGAGTCCAGGGGCGCGAAATCGGCCCCCCCTGCCCCGCCGGTGAGACCGGCGGCGACGTCGATCTCGACGGTCACCGTCGCCCCCGACCTTCCCCGCCGCTATGCGGAGGCATCGGGGGACATGAATCCGATCCACGTGGACAAAGGCTTCGCGCAGTCGGCGGGATTCAAGGACGTGATCCTGCACGGCCTAGGGACCCTGGCGCTGGTCGCGGCCACGTTCCCGCAGCCGCCGAAGAAGCTCCAGGTCCGCTTCGCCAAGCCGGTCTATCCGGGCGACGTGCTGAAGACGTCGTTCTGGAAGGGCGGCGACCGCGTCGAGTTCGAGACGTCGAACGCGGCGGGCGAACTGGTGCTGTCGCAGGGCGTGGCGGACCTGTAACCCGGGCGGCCCTTTCCTTCTTCCTATGGCAACAGGATGGAGGAGACCATGGGCTACACGACCTACCTCAAGATCGACGGGATCGCCGGCGAGTGCACCGAGCAGGCGCATCACGGCTGGATGGCGATCGATTCCTTCAGCCACAGCGTCTGTGCTCCCCCGCCGCGCGGGGGCCCCGTGAACATGACGGACCTCTCGATCTGCAAGTTCGCCGATCGGACCATGCCGCTGCTCGCCCGCGCGGCCGCCGAAGGGCGGATGTTCCAGTTCGCGACGATCGAGCTCTGCCAGACCGACGCCCGCAAATCGAAGTTCATGGAGATCCGGCTTTCGCAGGTCCGCGTCACGATGCACTCGCTCTCGGGCAGCCCCCAGGGCGACGTCCGGACCCCCTATGAGAACCTGACCCTGGGCTTCGACAAGATCGAGTGGTTTTATTATCCGGGCGCCTTCGAGACCGGCTCCGGGAAGGCGGACGAGGTTCGTGCGGGCTGGTGCACGGAATCCGCCATGGCGATCAACTGAGGCCGCTCGCGTCCGACACTCTCCGGCACGCCGCCGGAGAGTGTCGACGCTTTTTGTCCGTCAACACAGATCCTCCCCCTGAAGCTCCGGCACGCCGTTTGCTTTCCTCCCTCCGGTGAACACGCGGCCCTACTGGATCGGCCTGGCGCTCTTTCTGTCCGTGCTCGCGCTGGCCCCTATCGGAAACGCCATCGGTCCGGGTTCCTCCCACGGGTGTTGCGAGCGAAATGCGTCGACCATCCTCAAGACGATCACCTCCGCGCAGGCGGATTTCCGCGCCAACGATCGGGACGGGGATGGGGTGCCGCAGTTCTGGCGGGGCGACATCGCGGGCCTGTACACCCTCACGCCGCTGGGAGGCGGGCCCGCGATCAAGCTGATCGAGCTTTCGTTGGCCTGCGCCGATGAGCGGCCGGTGACGAACCTCAGCCCTTATGGCGTTCCCGAGGCGAAGGCCGGATACTGGTTCCGGGCCCTCCGCCACACCGACGAGCGCACCCTCGATGCCGCCGCGCGCTTCGCAGCGGAGGCGCACCCCGCCCGCTATCCCACGAGCGGCAAGTACACCTATGTCGTCGACGAGAACAACACCGTCTACCGCGCCGACCTGGGCCACGGGCGGGGCGTGGTCGTCTTCCCCACCGAATCGGAGCTGAAGACCCGATGGTCCAAGTTCGACTGAAACCGCTCCGGCTCCGGGCGCTCACCGGATTCCTGGCCATCGCGTACACCGCGATCCTCGGAGAGGCGGTGATTTCAGAGGTGGTCGGCGTCACGGTCGGGAACGATCGGTCTTCCAGCGACGACGACAGTTGGCCGAGTCTGAGCGATCTCTACAGGACGACATCGGTGACGGAAGCCATGCCTGACGCCCGCGCCGGCGATCGGGAGTGGCGCCGCGTCAATGACTTCTGGTCCGGCGAAACCCAAGGATTCTATCCGATCACCGGCGCAGTGCATCCCCCCGAGGACCCCCAGAAAGTCCGCTGCCTGCCCATTGAATACTGGGATGGAGTCGGGGAATGGAAGGGCAATCTCTGGATGCTCTACAGGATGTCCACGACGCCTCCGGACCCCTCTCCAACACCGGAGGAACTGATTCAGCGCGCGATCGACGAACTCTCGAAGTGACCCCGTTGCAGGGCGGCACCCTCTTCTCCGGATGCCTGATGCCTACTATGGCGTCGGATGCAGCCCGCACTCCTTCGACTCGGGGTTCTCCCACCACCAGCGGCCTGCGCGCTCGTCCTCGCCCGGCTTCACCGCCCGGGTGCAGGGGGCGCAGCCAATGGACGGATACCCCATCGCGTGCAACTTGTTCGTCGGGACTTTCTGAGCCTTCAGGTAGTCGAAGACCTGCTCCGTCGTCCAGTCGGCGAGCGGGTTCAGCTTCACGATCTTGTCGTGGCCGAAGTCGATCTCGACTTTCGACAACTTCCCGCGCGTCACCGCCTGGGTCCGCCTCAGTCCCGTGATCCAGCCGTCGAGCGACTTCAGCATGCGGTTCAGCGGCTCGACCTTGCGGACGCCGCAGCACTCCTTGCGGTTGTCGAGCGAGCGGTAGAACAGATTGATCCCCTTCTCGCCGACCATCTTCTGCACCGCGGCTGCGTCGGGAAACTGGATCTCGATCGGGATCTTGTAGCGGCTCTGGACCTCGTCGATCAGCTCGTAGGTCTCGGGGTTGAGGCGGCCGGTGTCGAGGGTGAACACCCGCGTCGCCCGGGGGTCGATGCGGTGCATCATGTCGAGCACGGCGACGTCCTCGGCGCCGCTCCACGCCAGGGCGATCCCGCGGCCGAAGGTCGAGAGGGCCCACGTCAGGACCTCCTGGGGGGAGGCCTGCTCGAGCTTGCGGTCGGCCTCGGCGGCCTCCTCTTTCGACAGCCGTTTTCCGGGGACGTTCGTCATCGGCATCCGTATAGCACGATCCGGGAACCTCGTCCAGCGCGAATCGTGAAAGAAGGACGCGGGAATTGTCGATGATATTCCAGAGAGAGACGTTGAGGATAAGGCGATGATGGAAACCACCATTCTGCGGCGCCTGCCGCCGGTGTCCTCCCGCGGCGCCCTGCTTCTCGCGGGTTGCGGCCTCTTCTTCATCCTGGCCGGCCTGCTCGCGGGCGCCTATCTCCTCATCCCCGCGGGCATCGCGTTCGTCGTCGGCCTCGTGACCGGCTTCTCCAACTGGCTCCGCGTCCGCATGGGCCAGGCCTATCCCGCCGAGGGCAAGGTCGCCCTCGTCGCCGCCACGTTCTTCAACGGCAGCCTCGCCCTCTACGTGGTCCTGGCGGGGTATATCCTCCTGCGATTCGGTTTGTAATTTCGGCCGGAGCTTCCGGGCGTCTGCTATCTTCGGCGCCCGGAAGCCCCGGTTTCCCCCCTTACTTCCCGATCTCCGCCGCCAGCTCCAGCATGAACCGCAGGCCCTGCTTCACGCTGTCGACCCGGATCCGCTCGTTGTGGTGGTGCGGCGTGGATTCCTCGGCCTCGCCCACCGGGCACGGACTGATCCCGTAGCCTTGCACGCCCTTCAGGCGGAAGAAGCGGAGGTCCGTCGCTCCGGCGCTCATCCGCGGAATGACCACCGCCGCCGGCGAAATCCGGCGCGCCGTCAGCACCAGCGCGCGATAGAGGTCGGTGTCCAGCGACGACGGCGGGGCGTCGATCCCGCGGTCCACCAGGAAAACGCCGACGTCCCCGCCCTTCCGCTGACGCTTCCACTGCTCCACCGCCGCCTCGCCTTCGACGAGCTGGTACTTCGCGACGCCGGCATGGGCCATCAGCGCGGCGATCAGGTCGTCGATCGAGTCGCCGGGCAGCAGCCGCGCATTGAAGTTGATCTCCACGTCCGGCGGCAGCACGTTCTCGCGGATGCCGCCCCGGACGATCGTCGGCACGAACGTCGAGCGCAGCTGGGCGTTGAAGCGGGGGTTCTGCGCCAGGTGGGCGGCCGCGTCCATGTCGCCCGCGGCGGTTTTCTTCAGGTACTCCTGGCCCCAGACGACGCCGCGCGGCGCGGTGCCCAGGCCGTCGAAGGAGGCGCGGGTGGTTTCGATCAGGCGCAGCGGCGTCTGGTACGTTTCGAGCTTCGCCAGGATGCGCCCCGCCTCGTAGACGGCGTTGCGCTGCACGGGCACCGAGCTGTGCCCGCTCTCGCCCGGGATGAACAGGCGGAAGTCGTTGTAGACCTTTTCCGCGGTTTCGAATCCATACTGCACGACGCCGGAGTCCCCGAGCAACGCGCTGCCGCCTTCGGAGAGCACGAACTCGCAGTCGATCCTGTCCCCATGATGCTCCGCCATCCAGCGAGCGCCGAAGCGCCCGCTCGACTCCTCGTCGGCGTTCAGCATCAGGATCACGTCGCGCGACAGCCGCGTCCCGCTCCGCTTCAGCGCACGCAGGGTCTGGACGAACACCGCGGCGTCGTCCTTGTCGTCGAGCGCCCCGCGGCCCCAGATGAAGCCGTCCCGCAGCTCCCCTGACAAGGGATCGACCTCCCACTGGGAACGGTCGACGTTGACGACGTCGACATGGGCCATCAGCAGGATCGGCCGGCGCTCGCCGCTGCCGGCCACGCGCGCGACGAGGTTGCCGCGGCCGGGCTCGGACTCGTAGATCTCGGACGCGATCCCGTCTGAGGCGAGCACGCTCCGGACGTGCCGGAGCAGGGCCGTCTCGTTCGCGTTGGACTTGGCCGAGCCCGGCTGCGGCGGATTGATCGTATCGAAGCGCAGGAGCTCGCGGAGCAGATCGACGGCCTCCTGCGCGTCGCGGTCGAAGTCGGGGCGGATCGCGACCCCGCGGGGAAGCGGAGCGCAGGAACCGAGAACCAGGATCGCCGTCAGGCCCGCCCACCGCATCCGGAACGCTCCTCCGAATCTTTACACCCAATATATTGAGACGGAGGGCATTCTCGAATAGACTTCACCCATGCACGCGACGGGAAAAACAGAAGACCGGGTGTTCGGGCTGTCGGACCGGCTGCCGCCGCTGCCGATCGTCACCCGCGAGTCCCACGAATTCGACCTGCTGAGCGTCTCGGTGGACGGCGCCGAAGTCGCCTACGCGCAGCAGGGCCGCCTGGCGCTCCCGCCCCTGGTGCTGCTCCACGGCTGGGGCGCGTCGCACAAATTCTGGAAGTACTGCTACTCGGCCTTCGCCCCCCGCTGGCGCGTCATCGCGCCCGACCTCGTCGGCTTCGGCCTTTCCGAAAAGCCCCGGCGCGACTATTCGATCGAGGCCCTGTCCGACTGGCTGGGCAAGTTCCTGGATTCGCTGCACCTGGACCGCGTAGTGCTGGTCTCGCACTCGATGGGCGCGACGATCGGGCTGCAGTATGCCCTGTCGCATCCGGAACGGCTGAACAAGCTGGCGGTGGTCAACCCGCTGGTGGTCGGCGCCACGGCCTTCAACGACCGCACCCGGTTCAGCATGACGCCCGGCATCCGCTGGCTGCTCTACTGGGGGAGCCGCATCACCCCGGTCCGCCGCTGGGTGACGCGCGATTTCTCCTATATCCAGCGCTATGACGACGAGCTGTCGCGCGACATGATCCGCGGCTCGTATCAGTCCACGGTGGACCTGCTGATTTCCGGCGCGAAGATCGACCTGCGCCCGAAGCTGTCGGCGCTGGCCGTCGAGACGCTGGCCGTCGGCACCGACCGGGACCTGCTCGTGGCCCCCGACCAGTACACGCTTGTTCCGGCGCACCGCCGGGAGCTCATCACCGACTCCGGACACGTGCCGATGGTCGAGCGGCCCGAGGAGTTCAACCGCATCCTCGACAGCTTCCTCACCCCGGCGCCCGCGCACTAATCGCGCTGCGCCGCCCAGACGAGGGCATTCCGGACGATCTGGCCGTAGGGGGCGTTCGTCTGCATGTTCTGGACGCGCTCCCCGGGCTGCAGGAAGACGAGCCGTCCCGCGGTGCCGTCGCCGTTCCCGTCGTACCGCTTCACGAAGCCCGACGTGTGCACCTGGCCGGGGGATGCGACATAGTCGTTGGCGAAGAGCAGCTGGATCTGCCCGACGCCGCGGCCGAACGACGGCGTTCCGGTGAAAGCGGTGTTGTTGTAGATCTCGTCCGTGATCGAGAACGCAGGATAGCCCGCCGCACCGGGATTCGCCGGAACCGGGCCCGCCGGGAAGCCCGCAGGAGGCGTCACCGACGCCGCCCCGTACGTCACGCCGAAGGTCGAGACGAAGTGGCCGTAGTTGGTGCTGAGCAGGCCATACGGGCCGTTGTCGGGCGGGCGCGCGGACCAGCCGGCCGCCGCGGACTCGGCGCCGAAGAGGTCGCGGCAGAGGATGTTCTTCCCGCTCGCGGCGTTGTAGAGCGCGTGATGCAGCGCGACCACGCCGCCGCCCGCGTCGGCATAGTCCCGCAGCGCCGACTGCAACGCGTCCGGAAACGACGTGCTCCAGTGCTTGAAGACCAGGACCACGTCGAACGTCGAAAAGTAGGCCAGCACGGACGCGCTGCTGGAGAGATTGAACGGCAGCGCGCCGTCCAGCAGGTTCACGTCGGAGACGCTGAACGAGTACGCATCCTGCGGCGAGTCCGCATTCAGCAGCGCGCTCAGATCGAGGTAGTCGACCGGGATCACGCTCGGCGGCGACATGCCGTAGTTCGCTGGGATGTCGTTCTCGGGATTGCTGGGGTCGCAGGGCCCGCCGTGGAGGATGAGGACGGTCGTGGTCGACGCCATCGCCGCCGCGCTCGGATAACTTCCGACCATATTGAGGAGGGTCCGCGCGGCGTAAGCGACCGTCTGCGGGTACCAATCCCGGAGCTGACGACGCCGAACGTCGCAGTCGCCGGGGCATCGACCACGGTGACCCGGTCCTGCAGGAAGGTCACGCCGAAGGCGGCGCAAATTGCGGCCGTGTCGCCGGTATGGAGCGGGAAGCCCGTCAAGGAGCGGCCCTGAAGCACGCTGCGGCCCAGGGCGTCCGGGGCGGGCATCTGCCCGGCGCTGCCGGGCGTCCGCGCGAAGACGGGGATCGTCGCGCCATGGCACTCGGCAAGCAGCGGCTTCTCCGTCTGCAGCGCCTCGACGATGAGCTGGTTCAGCTTCTCCGCCGCGGCCTGGACATCCGCTGCCGTATCGACATGGGCGCCCTCGACGGTGTCGGCATAAACGCCGTCGTAGCGGTAGTCGACCGCGCCCACGCCGCCGACGACGACCAGCCCCGCATAGGGGGCGAGCGAGGCGACATCCTGAAGACGGCCGGACAGCGGGATCGCCGCGGGGCTGTTCCACGCCGGGTCCCAGGCCGCGCCGAAGTCCGACGCGAACGCGGCCTGGAAGGCCGCATAAGAGGATCCGGCCACGTTGTTGGCGGAGGACTGGACGTCGCCGTCGGTCTGGTAAGACGTGGCGCTGCCGGTGGCGCTGCTACGGACGTCGACGTCGTATCCCGCCGCGCGGAGGCCTTCGTAGAGGACCTTGTATTCCGACCACCAGACGCGATTGTAGGCGACGAACACGAGGATCTTCGGGCTGCCGCCGGGGCCGGATCCGGCTCCGGGGTTCGGCGCGAGAATCGGAGCCGGCTTCGGGGCGGGCGTATCGCAGGCCGGAATGATGCCGGCCGCCAGGATCAGGATGCAGGTGCGGGCAAGCGTTCGCATATCGGCTTCCTCCGCTGCTTGATTTGTGCGGAAGAGCCGGGGTTTAGGGGAATCGAATCACGCCCCAAGCTGCAATTCGATCGTCGCTGCGCGAGAACGGGAGCGGTGGTAAGGAAGAGGAGAGAGGGAGAATCCCTGCTGGGGAACGATCGGTGATTCGTAATTCGTGATTCCGGGCTACAGCTTCTGCATCTCGTCCCCTGCATACACCGACCACAGGGTGCCGGGGGCGAGGGACATGCACTCGGAGAAGCGCTGCTTGGCGGTGTCGCCGCCGCCGAGGCGGGTGGAGACGTGGCCGAGGGCGACCAGCTTCGTGCGCGGGCCGATCAGGCGCTCCAGCTCATCGAGGAGGAGCTGGCCTTCGTCGTCCATGGGAGCTACGCGCAGGATCGCGCCCTTCTCCTCGCAGAGCATCTGCCAGGGCACGATGTTGGAGTGGTGCTCCATCACCGTGATGACGATCTCGTCCCCGGCGCGGACCCGGCCGCGGCCGTACGTCTGCGCCACCAGATTGATGGCCTCGGTCGTGCCGCGGACGAACACGATCTCGTGCGCGTGCGCCGCATTGACGAAGCGTTGCACCTTCTCGCGGGCCGCTTCGTAGGCCTCGGTGGCGCGCTGCGAGAGCAGGTGCACTCCGCGGTGCACGTTGGCGTTGTCGTCCAGGTAGTAGCGGGCGATCGCGTCGATGACCGAGCGCGGCTTCTGGCTGGTCGCCGCGCTGTCCAGGTACACGAGCGGCTTGCCGTAGATCTCTTGGTGGAGGATGGGGAAGTCCTTCCTCACCCTCTCGACGTCCAGGGTCCCCGACATCTCGCGCAACGCCCTCATGCCGCCTCCTTCAGCGCCTCGAACGCAGGCAGCTTCGAGGTCACCAGGTCCCGCACGCGCGCCCGGAGCGGCCCGAGCGGGACGAGATTCACCATCTCGCTGGCGAACGCGTAGGTGAGCAGGCTGCGCGCCGCCTCCTGGCTGATGCCGCGCGAGCGCAGGTAGAACAGCGCGTTCTCGTCGAGCTGGCCGACGGCGGCGCCGTGCGCGCACTTCACGTCGTCGGCGAAGATCTCCAGCTGCGGCTTGGTATCCACGGTCGCGTCGTCGGAGAGAAGCAGGTTTTTGTTGGTCTGGCTGGCGTCGGTCTTCTGCGCGTCCTGGCGCACGAGGACCCGCCCGCTGAATACGCCCCGCGACTGGCCGGCGAGCACGCCCTTGTACAGCTCGCGGCTGGTGCAGCGCGGGCTCTTGTGATCGATGACCGTGCGGTTGTCGAGGTGCTGCTTGCCGGTCGCCATGTAGAGCCCGTTCAGCGTGCATTCGCACCCTTCCGAGGCGAAGAGCGCCCGCACCTCGTTCCGCGCCAGCGCGGCGCCGAGGGCGACCGAATGCGAGGTGAAACTGCTGTCCCGGCCGTGATGGACCTGCGTGAGCGCGACGTGGAAGGCGCGCGCGCCCTCCTCCTGGAGCTTGTAATGGTCGAGGCGCGCGTTCTCGCCCAGCACCACCTCGGTCACGGCGTTGGTGAAGTAGACCTCGTCGGCGAGGCCGGCGTAGGTCTCGACCACAGTGGCCTGGCTGTGCGCGCCGGCGACGATCAGGTTGCGTGGCTGCGACAGCGTGGGCTTGCCAGGCGTGGTCGAGACGAACAGCAGCTGGATGGGCGCCTGCAGGACCGTCCCAGCCGGGAGATGGATGAAAGCTCCGTCCTCGATGAACGCCGTGTTGAGCGCGGTCAGCGCGTCGCGCTGGTAATCGGCGTGGCGGGCCAGCTCCCGCTCCACCAGCTCCGGCCGCTCGGCGAGCCCGGCCGCGAGGCTGCCGATGAAGGTCCCGCCGTAGCTACGGACGCGCGACGACAATTCCGGCCGGTGCCGCCCGTCGACGAACACCATCCGGACGGCGCCGCCTCCGAGCGGACCTCCGGCCAGGCGGTCGAGTTGGTCCAGGGTGGGCGGCTTTGCCTTCGCGGCCGGCTCGAATTGCACCTGCGCGAGGGGAGCAAGGTTCGTGTACTTCCACTCCTCTTCCTTCGTGGTTGGAAGGCCAAGCTCGGAGAAGCGCGCGAAGGCCGCGTGGCGGAGCAGGCCGATCCGCCCGCTGCGGCCCGGCCGATCATCGAGGCGGGCGAAGCTCGCGCCCAGGCTGCGAGCGAAGTTCGTCATTGCGCTGCTTCCCCGCCGGCGCGACCCGAGACCGTCGGCCGCCCCTCGACCTGCGCGTAGCCCTTCTGCTCCAGCTCCAGCGCGAGCTCCCGGCCGCCAGATCTCACGATGCGCCCGCTGCCCATCACGTGCACCCGGTCGGGCACGATGTACTCAAGCAGCCGCTGGTAGTGCGTGATGACGATCATCGCCCGGTCCTTGCTGCGCAGGCTGTTGACGCCGCTCGCGACCGTCCGGAGCGCGTCGATGTCCAGGCCGGAATCGGTCTCGTCGAGGATGGCGAGCTTCGGATCGAGCACCGCCATCTGGAAGATCTCGTTGCGCTTCTTCTCGCCGCCGGAAAACCCCTCGTTGACCGATCGGCCGGTGAAGCTCTCGTCCATCGCGACCAGCTTCATCCTCTCCTTGGCCAGCGCGAGGAAGTCCATCGCGTCCAGCTCCTCCTCGCCGCGCCGCTTGCGGAGCGCGTTGAGCGCGGTCCGCAGGAAGTAGAGGTTGCCGACACCGGGGATCTCCACCGGGTACTGGAAAGCCATGAAGATGCCCGCCACGGCGCGCTCTTCGGGTGAGAGCGCGAGCAGGTCCTTCCCCTGGTAGAGGACTTCGCCCTTGGTCACCTCGAAGGTCTCGCGCCCGGCGAGGACCTGCGCGAAGGTGCTCTTGCCCGACCCGTTCGGCCCCATGATGGCGTGCACCTCGCCCGCGCCGACCTCGAGATCGATTCCGCGGAGGATCTCCTTGCCCGCCACCTTGGCGTGCAGATCCATCACGCGCAGCATGGGCTCCGTCCGCGTCATCCGATGCTCCCTTCCAGGCTCACGCTGAGGAGCTTCTGCGCCTCGACGGCAAACTCCATCGGCAGCTCCTTGAACACCTCGCGGCAGAAGCCGTTCACGATCATCGAGACCGCGTCCTCCTCTGAGATGCCCCGCTGCGTGCAGTAGAAGAGCTGGTCCTCGCCGATCTTCGAGGTGGATGCCTCGTGCTCGACCTGCGAGGAAGTGTTCTTCACCTCGATGTACGGCATGGTGTGCGCGCCACAGCGCTGGCCGAGCAGGAGCGAATCACACTGCGTGTAGTTGCGCGAGCCGGTCGCGCCCTTCTGGATCTTCACCAGGCCCCGGTAGGTGTTCTGTCCGTGGCCGGCCGAGATCCCCTTGGAGAGGATCGTGCTGCGCGTGTTCTTGCCGATGTGGATCATCTTCGTGCCGGTATCGGCCTGCTGGTAGTTGTTGGTCAGCGCCACCGAGTGGAACTCGCCGACCGAGTCGTCGCCCTGCAGGATCACGCTCGGGTACTTCCAGGTGATGGCCGAGCCCGTCTCGACTTGCGTCCACGAGATCTTCGAGCGGCGCCCGACGCACTTGCCACGCTTGGTCACGAAGTTGTAGATCCCACCCCGACCCTCCTGGTCCCCCGCGTACCAATTCTGGATCGTCGCGTACTTGATCTGCGCGTTGTCGAGCGCGACCAGCTCGACCACGGCCGCATGCAGCTGGTTCTCATCGCGCATCGGGGCCGTGCAGCCCTCGAGGTAGCTCACGTAGCTGCCCTCGTCAGCGACGATGAGCGTGCGCTCGAACTGCCCCGACCCGGCGGCGTTGATCCGGAAATACGTGGATAGCTCCATCGGGCAGCGGACGCCCTTGGGGATATAGCAGAACGATCCGTCCGTGAAGACGGCGGAGTTGAGCGAGGCGAAGAAGTTGTCCGTGTACGGCACCACGGAGCCGAGATACGTCTCGATGAGGTCGGGGTGGTGCTGCACCGCCTCCGAGAACGAGCAGAAGATGATGCCGAGCTCAGCCAGCTTCCCTTTGAAGGTCGTCGCCACCGAGACGCTGTCGAAAACCGCGTCGACCGCAACGCCAGTCAGGCGCTTCTGCTCCCCGAGCGGAATCCCGAGCTTCTCGAAGGTCTGCAGGAGCTTCGGATCGACCTCCTCGAGACTGCCGGGCACCATGCTCTGCTTGGGCGCCGAGTAGTAGACGATCGACTGGTAGTCGATCGGCGGGTGCGTGACGTTCGCCCACCGAGGCTCGCCCGCGCCCTTGTCCATCTTCACCCAGTGCCGGTAGGCCCGGAGCCGCCACTCGAGCATGAACTCGGGCTCGTTCTTCTTCGAGGAGATCAGCCGGATGATGTCCTCGTTGAGGCCCGGCGCAAGGGCGTCCGCCTCGATGTCGGTGACGAATCCCCACTCGTACTCGCGGTTGACTGCGGCCTCGACCGTCTTCGCTGTCGTGCTCATCGTGACTCCTTGAAGCGGAGCATCAGGCCCTCCTCACTCTCTCGCCGCTAAGCGTACACCTCCTATCCACTAATGGCGACCCTGATGGTCGCCAACTATAACTCCATAATAATCAGATAGTTGTCCGACATATATGATCGGAAGCCAGCAGCGCCACCCGACTCCGTGCCAAGGGCAGGTCATCTCGGCTCCCGCCAACTCCCCTTAACTCTTCGTGGTACAGGGCTGCACCCTGGGGTTGTCGACGAAGAACTCGTTGTTGAGCTCGATGAACTGCTTCGACTGCTCCGGGGTTTCGTCCTCTGTGAAGATCGCCTTCACAGGACACACCGGCTCGCACGCTCCGCAGTCGATACACTCGTCGGGGTGTATGAAGATACGAGGCCCGTGATGCCATCCTCTTGACCCGGTGTAGCAACTCCTTCAGCTCCCGCTTGCTCATGTTCCGTATGGCCCCAGGGTCACCCGGGCCAGCCGCGAGTACGATGAGGGGCTATAATCGGCCAGGAGGGGAATGCTATGCGGATTCGCCTGTCGTCGGACCTCGAAGAAAGGGCTCGCTCAGCCCGGGCGCCCATGTCGGTGGACGAATTCCTGGCCCGGTTTCCTGAGGTGCCTCGGGATGTGCGCGACGAGCCCACACTCCAGGAATACACGCGGGCCTTCGGTCCTCTACTGCGCGTAGCCCAGAAGCCCACGCCCTGCATGCGCGACGGGGGCGATGCCCCACATGTGTTTTATATACGGTTGGTGAACGATCTGGCCATCTACGGTATTGGCCTTGCCAAGCGCGATCGGACGCTAGCGCGGCTTTCGGCCCTGCTCGAGCAGTATCGGAAGCAGCCCGCTACCTTCGCGTGCACCCTCGTGCCCAGGAGGGCGCCGGGCACGCCTCGCTCGGGCTGCGCTTAGGCCGCCGGGAGGGCTCAGCGCGAACTATGTCCTCGCTGGTCCGCTCGACCTAGCCTGGCCGCACGCCTGCAAGGGGCTGGATCTGGCCCGAGAGCAGGAAGCCCGTTCGCGAGAGGCGCAACCCCGCTGTTTGAGCTGGGTGTCGTCGACGCCCACGCCACCTGTCCCGATGTGCAGAGCGGGCCGAGACGCACTACTGGGAGGCGCTGACGCTAGCCGCGAACCCGGGATTCGACCCGTAGTCGTCCACTGCCACCTCGGCCTCGGAACACTCTACCGAAGAGACAGCAAACAGCAGGACGCGCAGGAACAACTCACAACTGCGATGGCAATGTTCCGGCAGATGGACCTGCGTCTCTGGCCTGGAGCAGGCGGAGGCGCTATAGGGGGACCCGTTTTGAAGGATTCCAGAACCCGGAATTGCAGATGACGAGGGCGTCCCAAAAGGTCGCATCCCCTCGTGTCGTCTGCATCGAGGATCTGCGGCCTCTGGCGCGTCGCAGGGTACCGAAAGCCGTGTTTGACTACCTGGACGGCGGCGCCGAAGGCGAGGTCACGCTTCGGGAGAATTGCCGCGCCTTTGAGGAGGTGAAATTCCGACCGCGCCATGCGGTCGCGATCTCGGAGTGCGATCTGCGAGCCCGGGTGTTGGGCTTCGACCTTGCCCTCCCCTTCTTGCTTGCCCCTGTCGGATACAGCCGTCTGATGCACTCGGGCGGCGAGGTGGCGGCGGTCGGGCAGCCGGCAAGGCTGGCACGGCGTATATGCTCTCCACCATTTCGGGGCACAAGCTGGAAGACGTGAAAGCCGGTTCGTCCGGGCCTGTCTTCTACCAGCTCTATCTGATGGGCGGTCGGGCAGCCGCCGAGGCGGTCATGGAACGAGCACGCGTCGCGGGGTTCGCCGGTTTGGTTGTCACCATCGATACTCCCGTCTCGGGGATCCGCGAGCGCGACTATCGGAATGGGATGAAGGAGTTGATCAGTGGCAGCCTGCTCGAGAAGATTCCATTTCTTCCGCAAATACTCTCACGGCCAGGGTGGCTCATCAGTTTCTTACTGGACGGGGGCCTGCCGGCCCTCCCCAACGTGGTCATTCCCGGCAAGGGACCCATGCCGCTCGTCGATATCAATGCCGCGCTCGCCCGCTCCGCGGTGACGTGGGCCGACTTGCGGTGGATCCGCGACTGCTGGCGCGGTCCGATCGTGATCAAAGGGGTCCTGACCGGCGACGACGCGCGTCGCGCCATTGATGCCGGCGCGGCAGCGATTTCGGTTTCGAATCATGGCGGCCGGCAACTCGACGGCGTCCCGGCCTCATTGCGAGCCTTACCAGAGGTGGTCGCCGCGGTAAACGGTCAGGTTGAGGTATGGATGGACGGCGGTATTCGCCGCGGCACCGATATCGTCAAGGCACTGTGCCTCGGGGCTCGCGCGGTCCTCTGTGGGCGCGCGTATGCCTATGGCCTTGCCGCATCGGGCGAAGCAGGGATCGCGCGAGCCATTGAGATATTGCGCGCTGATCTGGAGCGCACCCTACGGCTGCTCGGTTGTCCTTCGACGGCCGCCCTGGATCGGACATGGGTGAATGTCCCAAAGAGCTGGGAGTGGAGCTGATTTGAACTGGTCGCCACCCCCCGCAGGCTGCGTCGGCCACGCCGCCCTTGACGACGCTCGGTCGCGAGAACAGTCTCCCCGCAAGAGGACAGTCCCCGCCGCGCGGGTCGCGTGCGGGCACTGCCGTTAATCCTTTCTTTTTGAGCGCGAAGAAGAGGCGCACCAAAGGTGCTTAGGGATAGACATCTCGTCTCAGCCGATCCTATGAGGTTTTTGACCCGCTTCTCCGATAGCAGATGGGCCCGCTGCGTCTAACTCCTCGTTTGACCGATGCCGCCCCCAGCGCTACCCTCGGGCCACTTGACCCGCCCTCGCACGCAAGGTGTTGGAGAGCGCCTGGGAGAACAGTTCCCGTCAGTCGAGGGGATCCGTCACGGGAGGGGAGGCATGGTCGTAGGAGCGATCACACCAAACGCGCACGAGGGCAGCCGGTCGGAGTATTTGGCTCAGTACGTGTTCGCGTCAATTGGCGCAGCCGTGGCCATCCCCCACCAGGAAGACAGCGGGATTGACCTTCACTGCACCCTGACGGAGCGAGTCGGCCAACGTGCTTGGCCACGCTCCTACTTTTCCGTCCAGGTCAAGAGCACGACGGACGCGTGGGATTTCAAGGACGCTGTGCAGTGGCTCATTGAGTACCCACTACCTCTCTTCCTCTGCGTCGTGGATAAGGCATCCACGCGCCTTCGCGTCTACCACACTTGTCCTCGCCTCTATTCCTGGGCGCTACCCCCACTCCCTGATCGCCTCAAGCTTGTCCCAGCGACGGGTAGTAAGGGGAAATGCACACAATGGGAGGGAGGTACGACCTTCTCGCTGAGTGCGCCTATCTTGGACGCTACCGTACTGAAGCTGCAAAACGACAACTTCCATCGGCAGGCTTGGAACATTCTGCGCTTCTGGGCTGGCTTCGACTTGGAGCACCTCGACCGAATCAGGGCGGGTATTCACGCTTTCCGGATACCCAGTACGTACGTCACCAATACGAAGAAAGTGGATGGATGGGCGATCCAAGGGACCAACAAGGTGCCAGACCTTGGGCCCGCGAAGGAACATATTAAGTTCGCTCTCCTCGCCCGTTGCGATTCGGTTCGACGATCGCTCCTGACCTCGGCCCGCCATGGCTCTTGACCTCGAGTGCCGGAGGATGGCGATGGGCGCATGGAAGCGCTCGATCCGAACGGTCGGTGCGGTGGCAGCAAGCGCGGGAGTCCTGGCGATCGTCCTTGGCCTGCTGGTGCTGGCCGTCCGCCCCACGGGAGGGCAGGCCGCCGGCGGGGTGAGCGCGGAGGGTGGGCCGCGGTTTCGGGTGGATGGGCCGGACGCCGACTCCTTCGGTCGCGGCGAGGGATACCCGATCTGCAAGGGCCCCGAGTACGCGCGCCAGCGCTGTCGCATCGGCGCGTTCAGCCACTTCGACCAGCTCTTTCCCTCACGAACCATCAAGGCCCCCGCGGCACCGACCCGCCTGGGCCGCGCCGCGGTGGAGCCCGCGATCAGCTACACGTACAACGCGCAGCGCCAGACGATCGATCAGTATCTCGACAAGCACCCGGTGACCGGGTTCCTGATCGCGAAGGGCGATTCCATTCTGGTCGAGCGATACCAGTACGGGCGGACCGACACGCAACGCCTCACGTCGTTCTCGATGGCGAAGACCGTCGTCGCGCTGCTGATCGGGATCGCGGTGAGAGAGGGCGCTGTTCGCTCCATCGATGAGCGGGCGGAGGTGTACGTTCCCGAGCTGAAGGGCACCGAGTACGGTCGGACGCCGATCAAGGCGTTGCTCCAGATGGCCTCCGGGGTGGCCTTTCGGGAGGACTACACGGACATGACCAGCGACATCGCGAAGCTTGCGCGGGCCACGCTGGGCCAGGAGCCCGGCGGCGGCTTGGCCGCGGTCACGCGGTTCAACACCCGCAACGCCGAGCCGGGACAGCGCTTTTCTTACGCGTCGTCGGAGTCGATGGTCCTCGGTCTCGTACTCGCGCGCGCCACGCGCCGCTCGGTGTCCGACTACGCGAGCGAGAAGCTCTGGCAGCCGCTCGGCGCCGAAGCGGACGCGACATGGAGCATCGACGCCACGGGGCAGGAGATCACCTACGCGTATTTCAACGCCGTGCTTCGGGATTGGGGACGCATTGGACTCATGCTGGCGAACGACGGTCAATGGGCAGGCAAGACTATCGTTCCTCGCGAATGGTTGCTCGAGTCGACGACGCCACGCGTCCGCCTGTCGGGTCCCCCCGAGGACGGGAGCGCTCCGAAGAGGTCTCTGTTGCGAAGAACCACGCTGGACTCCCCGTCGCTCCTGTATGGCTATCATGTGTGGCTGCAGCCCGGACCGGACCGGCAGTTTTCGCTGCGCGGCCTTCGGGGGCAGTTCGTCTTCGTGGATCCGGGATCGAAGCTGGTGCTGGTGCAAACCGCGGCGCGCGGGGTTGGCTTCCAGGACGAGGAGTTGTTTGCGCTCTGGGCCGCGCTACGGTCGCAGTAGCGCCAGTAGCACGGCGTCGACGTCGCGACGCCGCCAGCTTTTCAGGACCTACACAAGGGGTGATCCCGTCAACGCTTCTCTCCACAATGTCATCAACGGGCGAATGGGGTTCAAGGACTACCTATTCGCGGGAGTCGATTCGCTGAACGCGACCATCGATCAGGCCCTCTCGGAGGACAAGAGGGAGATGAGCAAGGAGAAGACTAGGGCTGACGCGCAGGTATTGAACCCGGGCTCCAACCGATCGTCTGAGCTGAATGAGACGCTGGGTCCAAAATCCTGCACCGCGTTCAGTTAGCCATCTGACACGGGAGGATAGGCAACATCAACGCCCTCCGGCGGCGGGCACCCCACTCGTGGCCCCGTTCCCGTGACATAACCTCCCAGACTCGGACGCGGAACGCCGCCGGAGCCGATGCCACAACGCCCCATGCGGGCGCATCCACGATACAGCGAAGTGAATCAGGTCGACGCGCTGAAATCGGGCATCGTCAATTCCATCGTCGCGACGCGCTGCGGCTCGATCTTGAAGAGCACGCGCACATCGCCTTCCTTGTGGAACGGGTACTTGTCGACGCCCAGATAGAGCCGCGCCAGCTCATCGATGTGCTCGTTGGCTCCCTCTTCGGTCTCGACAACCACTTTGCACGATCTTGAAGATCACGCGGACGTCGCCCTCCTGGTGGAATGGGTATTTGTCGACCCCCAGATAGAGCCGCGCCAGCTCATCGATGTGCTCGAAAGCGCCTTCCTCGGTTATACCGGCTACTGTGCCGCGCACTTCCAGCCAGCGGAGTGCATTGTCAGGATCGATCGCCAGGATCGTCACTGAAGGCCGGCGCGACATGTTGCGGTATTTCTGACGGCCCTTTTCCGTGTTGACGAGGATGTGCGTCCCGTCGAAGTTGCACCACACGGGCTGAACCTGCGGCGGCCCTTCGTTCATGAGCGTCGCCAGTGACACGACGATCGGGCGGTCAAGCAGGTCGCGGTACTTGTCAGGAATAATATTCATGAGTAATCAATCTCCTTATTTCCATCCTGCCTGGTTCGAGCCACTCTCGCGGGAGATGCCCGAAGGCGCCATTGCCCCGTACTTCTCCTCGTGTAAGCCGGAATGTCTCTTGTGAGGCGAACGCGCCGTGCGGCGACACGGATCACGTGAGAAGTCCGCAAGATCACGCAACCCGTGACCGTACGCCCCGGAAGCGCCGGCTCAATTGTTAGGAGGCTCTGTGATCACCTGTTGGAGTGATTGCCGTCTCAACCTCCCTGTCCTCTCGGAATGAACCCGGGAACGCCGGTCTCTACAACGGCATTGAATCTGACCCGCGACTTGATTCCTTCGCTAATCTCCCGCATGGCGTCTTGAGGAAGGGTGGAGACGTCAAAGTTCTCCTTGATCCAGCTGGGGGTCGTCGAGGTGGTCAGGAGGGCCGTCCCGCGCTGGATAGCCCAGGCGAGCAAGACTTGCGCGGGGGTCTTGTTGACGCGCTTGGCGATAACGGTGATGACAGGATCTTCCAGCAACTTGGGCTTGCTACCGTGCCCTAGCGCCGCGAACGCTTGCAGCACGATGCGATTCTTTCTGCAATAGTCCAAAAAGTCCCATTGCGGGAGATACGGATGGGACTCGACGTGAACGACTGCAGGCTTGATCCTCGCGACTTCGAAGATGTCTCTCGCCTGTTCCAGGCTGACGTCGGACAATCCGATGGCCTTGCACTTACCCTCGTCCACTAGGCCCTCCAACGTCCTCCATGTATCCAGCAACGTAACCCCTTGATCATAGATGACGTTGCCGTTCGCATCCCTCGGGTCTTGCTCGTCTCCAGGTTGGAAGGCAAAGGGGGTGTGGATGAGATGGAGATCGACGTAGTCGAGTTGGAGTTTCTTGAGACTGGCCTCGAAGGCGGGTTTGGCGCGTTCAGGACGATGATTGTTGTTCCAGAGCTTCGTGGCGATAAACACGTCCTCCCGCTTGATCTTCCCCGCCTTGAACACCTCCTGCATCGCTTCGCCGACCTCTTTTTCATTTCGGTAGCGTTCCGCAGTGTCGAGCTGACGAAATCCTGCTTCCAGCGCCGCCTTGGTCGCGTGTGTGGTTGCCACAGGGTCGGGAATCAATGTGCCAAATCCGAGCGCGGGGATCGCGCCGGATCCGTTGTTGAGCGCTATCTTCGTATAGCGAAGGTTGTCGGGTTCTACCATTGTTTCACTCCTCCGATATTTCCCAGGTGAACTTCAGCCCGCGACTGTCGCGGACCAGTTCTAGATGTCGACTACCAGATTGTTTCGTGGGCGAGAGCAGCAGACCAGCGAACTCCGGCTCTCTTCCGCGACCGGCCGGGATTGATCGAGCGGTGTCTACAAGGCGGGCGGGGCGCGGACGTGGAGAGCGGCCGTCGGGAAGCGGATGATCGCCGATTCCAGTCGCGGCGCTTCCAGCGATGTCGGGGGCCGGACCAGGCGAAGAGCGATCGCGCCCTCCGGTCCCACGAGCGACGTCCCCGAAGTGGCGAGCCCGACCACGTCGTCAAAGTCCGCATCGTCGTAGATGCCGGGAATCCAGGAGGGATCGGGCGGACTCGCGTATGCAAGACTCGAGGTTGTGGCGAGCGCGGCCAGGATCAGGAGGATCAGGCCGCCGCGCGAGGTCGCAAGTGATGAGGATGAGACCGGCCGACGCATCATGCTTTCACCGGATACGCCCGATGGCGGGGCTGTCAAGCTATATCGTGATACGAAATAGAATCCGCGATGGTGAAGTCGACGTTGGCGGAGTGGACTACGAGGATGCGGGGCAGAGCCGGTCGAAGAACAGCGCGAGGAAGCGTTCCGCGTCAATGACCTGCGCCACGCGGCAGTTCGGAGCGCCGGCCGCGCGCCGGGTCTGACCGCCCTCGCCCACCGCGATCCGCGCCGGCTGCCATCGCGCCAGGCTCGCGTCG